>JGI10211J34971_10000425_pt1 | contig 34056 bp, 32 predicted proteins | sample Etolagsediment_FD_34971 | JGI IMG/M metagenome (IMG submission 34971)
GGCCGAAAATCGGTCAGGCCTACTGGAAACTATTCAGTGTAAAACAACTGCCGTTTCGAATTGCCGCTAAGGCGGTCCCCTTATCAGCAGAGCCAACAGCGAGTATCGAAGTTCCCGAACCATCGTTATCCCATTTGAAAAAGCTGACAGATGATACGGGTCTGTGCCAGCACGCGAGGTTTACGGTGCCGGACCGCAAATATGGCTACTGCACAGATGACAATGCAAGGGCGGTAATTGTAATGACTAATTATTACGCCCAGTACCCTGAGCCGGATGCTCTACGGCTTTTCGATATATATTTGTCCTTTATCCTGCATGCACAAAATAAGGACGGTTCAATTAAGAACTTTATGAATTTTGACAGAACATGGTGGAAGAACGAGCCTACTAATGATGCTCTCGGCAGAGTACTGCGTGCGCTGGGAGCGGTTATGGCAAGACCGCCTTCGTCATCGTATTTACCGGTTATCAAAGACTGCTTTGACAAGTCCGTAAATTATGTGGAGAAGCAATATCCGCGGGGTATGGCGTATTCAATACTTGGTATGAGCGACTATCTAAAGCAGTTTCCCGGAGCCAGTGACATCAAACGGCAGCTGGAAATAGCTGCAGACGGTCTTGTACTTCAGTACGAAGAAAGTAGTCGTCCTGATTGGCAGTGGTTCGAGGATGCACTAACTTATAACAACGCTATTTTGCCGTACGCTCTGTTTGTTGCCGGATTAACTTTTAGAGATAAATACCTCGAAGTTGCGCGAAAAACTTGTGAATTTCTGCTGGCAAATACTTTCAACGGCAGTCATTTTAGCTTTGTGGGCAACAGGCGATGGTATGAGCGTGGAGGGACAAAAGCTGTTTTTGACCAGCAGCCGATAGAAGTTGCAAGTACGGTTATGATGCTGAGGGCTGCTTATGATGCCACAGGAAACAATAGATTTCTGATGCTGCAAAGAAAGGCCTTTGACTGGTTCCTCGGCGAAAACGATTTGCATATCCCGATTTATGATTTTAGAACCAAAGGGTGCTGCGATGCTTTAGCGCCGGGTGGCGTTAATGTCAATCAGGGTGCAGAGAGCACGCTAAGCTTTTTGTTGAGCTTGTTGGCAATAGTGGAAAGTTACGCCATAGTTGACAAAATTGAGGGCACTGCCGATGTTTCCCTGCAGCGAGCAAAACTTACAAAGGAAACTGTCAAAAAACCAGCATCGATAAATAGTATACCTTCTAACAGAGAAGCTGAAAAGAAGCAGGTCGAAGAACCCACGTAGGGTTGTGGGCCCGGATTTTGAAGCTTTCACAAAAATCACAGTTGGACAGCAGATTTTTTACTGTCCTTCCAGTATTTCGGCTCCTTTTTCGCCGGTCCATTTGATGTCGCCGCCTACTCCCTGGACTGTTTGACAGCCGATAAACGACAGGGTCACAACAATTAAAGCAATCAGCAAAAGCACTTTTCTAATCATCGCATAACTCCTATTAGCTGCGAATAAGCTTTTGGCTCCGCAATGATATCCGAAGATGCTTGCGGAGGACCGTAAGTTCCTGGTATTATTATACAGAGTTGCCTGCGGCGTTGCCAAATGGAATTTATTGTATTTGCGAAGTTCAGAAAATATTGTGGAACGGCTGATTTGATTTGCAGTGACTTGTGTTCGTCTCGGCTTAAATGAGAATCGCGAGCTTTAACGTCAATTCGTTGCGTGCCCGGCTGCCGGTAGTTCTTGGGTGGCTCGCGGAGCATCGGCCTGATGTTCTGTGTGTGCAGGAAACGAAGGTTCAGGATGTTGATTTCCCGGCTGATGCGTTTGAGGAGACGGGATATAGCTACGCCTTCAAGGGGCAAAAGAGCTATAACGGCGTAGCAATTTTCAGCAGAAGCAAAATCGCAAATGTGGAATTTGGCTTCGGTGATGAGCCGAAAGATGAGGCCCGGCTTATAAGAGCGGAAATTAACGGCATCGTAATTGTTAATACTTACGTTCCACAAGGGTATAGCCCCGAGTCTGAGAAGTTCGAATATAAGCTGGAGTGGTTCGGGCGTCTGCGGGCGTATTTCGATAAGAATTTTGAGCCGAGCGATGCTGTCCTTTGGACAGGGGATTTTAATGTGGCGCCGGAAGCGATAGATGTGTATGACCCTGAACGTCTGCTGGGGCATGTTTGCTATCATCCGGAAGTTCATAAGGCGTTGGAGGAAGTTATGGGGTGGGGATTTGTTGATGTATTTCGAAAACAGTGCAGTGAGGCGGGGCAATATACGTTCTGGGACTACAGGTTGAGGGATTCTTTTAGGCGGAATCTTGGCTGGCGGCTGGACCATATTATGGCTACTAAGGCTCTGGCTGAGAAGTGCACGGCGTGCTATATAGACAAAAACCCACGGCTTGCGGACAGGCCGAGCGACCACACGCCGATAGTTGCTGAGTTTGACTGGTAATAGTGCCTGTTTTGCACAGCGGCATCACGGTTTAAGCAGACGGTTGACCCGTTCGATACGGAGGTCGAAGGGTGGGTGAGATGAGAAATAGCTGCCGAGACCGGATTGATTGCCGGGGCGGTTAAAATTGCCACCAATTGCTGGGAACAGTTCTGTTTGTTTGATGTACGTGTAGCACAGTTCCGTCCATAGAGTCAACCACGTATGACCAAATCCTGAATCTTCTTCCAAATTCGTCTGCTTCTTCTGCGGAACTTGCTACATAACCTGATTTCATTGCTATGAGTACCATTTTGTCGTCCGGTGAAAAAGCTGCCGCTTTGGGGATTGCGTGATAGGGGAGCCAGTTCTTTGGAGCGGTGCGCATATATTGTCTTTGTGCTGCTTCATCTATCTGCCAATTCTTTCCGGAGTCAATGTCCGCTACCACAACCTTACATGCCTTTGTGGCGAAATAGTCGTTGATAAGCACCAGTTGACCCTGGTGTCCGAGCGCAGCTTCGATTCGACGCTTATGAGTGTAGAAGAGTATCGGCTGTTTATCTGATTTTCTTTGGACGTACACACTTCGGGCATACGTCGGTGGGTCGAACCTCTGCATCATTTTGTATCCGTCTCGAATGACGGTGGCTTCCTTGCCGAAGCTCACCCAGGCGGAAGAATTCGTTTCACGCAGATTTAGTGACTGCTGGCACGAATATAGCAAAACGCACAGAGGGATAAGGAAGATGTAAACTGGAATTTTCATTTCTGCGCCTTTGGTTAGTGAGAAAGCCCCAAAATGCTCATCTATATTATCGGGCAGCTCGAAGCTAAAACTTTAGCTGCGTTCTCCACACTACCGGCATCCAAGCGGAGATATTCACAGTAGTATTCAATATCACGACATCAGCGACCACACGCCCGCAGTTGCAGAGTTCGGCTGGTAATAATGCCTGTTTTGCGCAGTGGTATCACTGGTTCAGCAGACGGTTGACCCGCTCGATACGGAGGTCGAAGGGTGGGTGAGATGAGAAATAGCTGCCGAGACCGGTGTGATTGGCGGAGCGGGGGAGTTTGGCCAGGCGTGAGAGCAATTTCGCCGGGGCTTTAGGGTCGTAGCCGGCGGCGGCGGTCAGGCGTGCGCCGAGCGTGTCGGCCTCGAACTCAAGGTCCTGAGAGTAGGCGCTTTCGAGGAACTTTACACCTACGGTGCGCAGCCAGTGGGCGATGAGTCCGCGAATGGGGGCTGCCCTGGAACCGAGGGCAATTGCTGAATTGCTGATGAAGCGGTCCATTGCGTGTCCCCGGATGACGTGGGCCATCTCGTGGGCGATGATGAAGGCGAGTTCGTCCGGATTCTGTTCGCAGAGTTCTAAGAGTGACCGGGTTATGAAAATAAAGCCGCCGGGCAGGGCGAAGGCGTTGGGCTCGGGGCCTTTGACAATTTCAAAGGTGAACGTACGACGCTTGTTAGCAGCGCAAGCGGCCAAACTGGAACCGACCTGCCGCAGGATATGCGCAGCCGGCGGTTGGGGGTCGAGCTGCAGTTGGCTTCCTATTTCGCGGGCCAGGTCCCGGCCGACCTCGTGCTCGAGGCGGATGGCGTCAGCTTCGGTGCCGGCTATTGATTGCCATAGCCATTTGGCCCTGCGGAGCTTCGGGCCGAGTTTCTTACCCAGATTGTAGAATAGCTTGCCCATTCTTACGGCTTGCTCATTTTGTATATTCGGCGTTATGAATTACGTATTGCGCCGTGTCTTATAATTATTCTCTTACGGTCATCTGTTGTAACTGACGATTCCATTATAACTGGCGGGTGTGAAGACGTCAACCAAGGCAGGCGGTTGGTGGTGGTTTCAGCTAATGTTTTCTCGCCAACTTTGTACTAATTCTCAGAACGCAAGCGTTTCTTTTTCACGGGGGCGGCTTCAAGTACCTTCCGCATTGAGCATACTGTTTCATAAGATATACTATTCTTGGAGATAATAAAGATGGCATCTTCTATGGACGTAAGAAAAAAATATTTTCTGGTTTCCCGGAAGCGACGAAAATATTGCCAGTTTAAGCACACATTCGCCCAACTAGCTTGTATACTGTAACCTTGTTCGTCCATCTGATGGAGCGGTTCCTTAATCAATTTGCCGGAGTCTTTGTAATCAGACAGCGAAGTTAGAAATAGATGTGCGAATGAGGATAGCCATGCGCCCAGTACAAAGAAACCAGCAAGGGGGATCAGGAACCTGTATTGAGGGGAATCTGTGTAAACAGTTGCTAGAAAAAAAGAGAAGAAAAGGGTTAAACCGGCACAGATGCGGGGACGTCGACACAGCCAATAACCAATCCACCGAGCCTTTATGTACTGCCAGAAAGTAGGGTGTATCCTAAATTCTACGCTTTTCATACTTTTGTTTGCCCTTCACAGAAACATTGCTTCCATTTTAGTAGGTGCTTCTACCGCAACCCTTAATCTTACAGTAGCAGTCTCTCGAGCTCCAAGAACCTTGGCTACAATCTTTTCAATAAAGAAATAGGTGGTTGTCCATATTTTTTTGCCGGTCATAATACTTTGAGTGTTTGTCAAAGTTCGCTTCCCAATCCTAACTTTTTATAAGACCGGATAGCATTTTGCAAATATTGTCAACGTCTCTTTTAAACTCCTCACACTTACTTTCTGCAATAAATGCCTTGCGCCTGCATATCTCCAGAATAGGAATGCACTCAAATGCAGAGCCACGAGCAATTCTGAAAAAATTTCTCCTATCTGCTTTATGGTATCTGCCGTTGCCTTCTGCGATATTTGTCGAAATAGATAAAGCGGCTCTGTTTAGCTGATCCGTAAGATAATAATTACCTTTGGGAAAATCTTTTGTAAATTCACAGATTTCATCCGCAAAATCAACGGCTTTTTTGTAAACATCGAGGTTTTCGAATATAAACGTCATTTTTGAAAATCGCCAATCGAGAATAGACCGCAATCGAGAATCTCATGTGCTCAAATCTCGATTCTCGATTGCTCTGTTTGATTCTGCTGCCGGCAGAATCAAACTGGGGAACCAGGATTCGGACCTGGACTAACTGATCCAGAGTCAGTCGTGCTACCGTTACACTATTCCCCAAATCGGTGTTAATTGTAAACTGCTAATTATAAATTGTCAATTGTCGTTTGACAGCTACTCGGCCAATCACTAATCTATTTCTATGGTTCGGCTTTTGCAAATTGTGGCTTTGAGTTTGGTGGTTACGCTGCTGGGGGGCTGCAGTGGGCCTGAAGAAAACAAGCCGATATGGGAGCAGGTCAAAATGGGTGATTTAGCGGCCCCTAACACTGCGAAACGGCCCAGCGACCAATTGTCAAAGATAATAAATTTTAACGTTTATATTTTTGAAATACCAGCCGGGAAGATTGGGCTGTTAGATGACATTTGGCGGATGCTGCACGTATGGCCATTGCAATTTAATGATTACGATGCGTTCTGCGCCAACTTATTTTCTGCCGGCTTTGGGCAAATCCGGATGTGGACTAAAATCTCCGCTTTATTGCGTGACGCCGGCGCTAAGAAGACACCGACGGTCTCACTGTTGCTGTCCGAGGGGCAAGCTGATGACCTTATCGTGGCAAGGTTGTACAGGGAACAACCCATCTTTTATACCTCGACCGGTGGCTCAATGGAGGGAGCAACTATTGGGCCCGGCACTCTTTCCCTGCGGATAAAAGTTGAAAAGATTCCCGGCTCAAGAGGTGTATGCAATGTTAGGGTCCATCCTGTATTTTCACCACCGATGATGAGTTCAATCCCGCAATTGGCGGCCCGTGCAAAAGCCGGTGAGCTGGACTTTATCTGCGCCGGTTTTAGATTAAAGATGAGCCCCGGCGATTTCTTCCTGCTCGCGCCCAAAGAATACATCAGCGACCAAATGACTTTGGGCAGCCTGTTCTTTACTAAATCCAAAAGCAGCTCATCGGCTGTCAAACCCGAACGTAAACCAGCTATCAGAGTGTTTTTGGTAGTTTGTACGAGTATAAACGTTTAAGTCGGTATATGTTCAACCCAGCGGTAACACTAACCCGATGCGGCGATTACAGCCGGCCGAAAATTGCTGAGGCGATTGCAACACAGTTCAAACTTCTCGGCGGAGTGGAGAAATTTGTGCGACCGGGTGATACCGTCCTGCTTAAGCCCAATTTCATTGCACCGAGGTCTCGCCGTTGTGCCACGCAGACGGACCCTGCGGTTATCATCGAGACAGCTAAGCTCTTAAAGGATTTTGGCGCAAGGCCTTTTGTCGGCGACTCGCCGGCCTGGGGCAATGTGTTTACCTGCGTAAGAAAGCTGAAATTGGAAGGGCCGCTGAAGAAGCTGTCTGTGCCGGTGAAACAGCTCAATAGGCCGAGAAAATGTCGGATAGGAGCAGGCCATACCAAGGTTGGTATAAGCTCAGTTGCACTCGATGCCGATGTCATCATAAACCTTCCAAAGTTCAAAACGCATCAGCAATTAGTGGCGACGTTTGCGGTCAAAAATATGTTCGGCTGTGTCAGCGGTAAGCGGAAAGCGCTTTGGCACTTTGCAAAGGGCGGAAACTTTTACGATTTTTGTGAGTTACTTATCGATATATTCAAGTTTCTCAAACCGGCGTTGACCATTATCGATGCCGTCGCCGTGATGGATGGCCCCGGCCCAATTAAGGGCAGGGCCAGAGCGTTTGGTTACTTGATAGGGGGAACCGAACCAATTGCCTGTGAAACTATTTGCTGTGGGCTTGTAAATATCAAGCCGGACGAACTGCCGATTATAAAGACAGCGAGGCAAATGGGGTTCGGCTGCTCGGAGCCGGACAAGATAAAAGTAATAGGCGACAATTTCCCGGAAACCGTGTGCACGGACTTTGAGCTGCCGAAACTTACTCCCTTGAGGTTCTCTTTGCTGCACGTCTGCAAAAGTATCTGCAGGCAAATCCTGCTCCTTGCCAAATCTGCGATAAAGAAATTCCACTTTGACCACGGCTGAGCATTCTCGACCAGACCAAAGGGATGCAGCTTGCTATAGTCATACACCTTATCTTCCTTAGGGGGATACGATGTTCCTTGGCCATCCCACGTCGCAAGCAAAAAAGTGTTGACAATTCTATATGAATGTGTAAAATAAGGGAAGAAAATGTTAGTTGGACCTATGTTACATTTTTGGCCCCGGCCTGCGTCAGGGCTTTTTTCTTGCGCTAAGGCCTTCGTACTATGCGGTGAACAGCCAAAAGCTGTACATCTGCCCACTATCTGGCCCTTGACGGGGGTTTTATCGCCGAATTTGGCTCGAGAGACGTGTTCTAAAGCCACTTTATCAGAAACAGCTTTGAAAATTTTGCTGCCGGCGCTTATTTTTGTTGACCTGACCAACAAAATGACTACAATATAGTATGGTAAGGTATTGGTATTTTGGGGAGGTTCTCCAAATCTCCCTCCTGCCAAAGTAGTGGCCCCCGCGCCTTTCGCTCCCTGCGAACGCGGGGGTATTTTTCTATTAAACCACGGTAAGAAAAACTTTATTCATCCTTAAAATTCTCTAAAATCGCCTTGTCCTGCGTAACCTGGGTTAGGTCAAAAGCAGGTTTTTCCAAAGACTTCGGCGCAGACCAACGCCAGCCCCATCTATTATCCATCCACTACCGTACAGCAAGCTCCTTTGTATTCTATGCCTCGAAATTATATAGGATTTTTGAAGCAACTATTTGCCCGCCCCCTTTGTTGTCTGCGACAGCAGACAAGGGGGGCCTGGAGCCCCCCTACTGTCAACGGGCCGACCAACGTGCCTGAAAGCATCTGCGCTGCTGAAGGACTGACAATCCGGATGCGGAATTGTTGTTACTGAGCCCTAAGTTCGTGCCTTTAATAAGTGGAACGGAAGCTTCGGAACCGGTTTTTCAGTATATATAGGCCGTTATTGGGTATTGGTTCACGCGACAGCATTCTTTGATGAACATCTCCGAGTTGATAAGCGTGCCGACAAGTAACGGTACTGATAAATGTTGGCTTCGAGCTTGATATGTGAAGTCCTATTAAATGGCGTCGTTTACATCTGACGGGTTGGTCGAAGCTATTCCGACCCAAAAGAACCGCCGGGGAAAGGAGATGTATTATGTCAACGTCAAAATACCGAGAGAAGGTTAAAATTGTTTTCGTAATTTTTGTCGCGACGTTAATATTGTCGGCTGAACCTGTCTTAGCAAAGAAAGCCAGCAACAGGAGCGGCAAATCGGGCGGTGGCAGTCAAAAAACTCAGCAAGTTAAAAAAAGTTCGCCCGCCCCCAAAGTCAGGCGTCCCTCAAATATCAGCAAAACCCGCACCAGAGTTACTGCTGCCCCACGGTCAACCAAGCATCAAGCCAGGCCAAGCACTTCAAAACCGTCAGGGCAAATTACTTCGAGAAGAACCGTTAAATCCAGCTTTCGCCAAACTCGTAGTACAGGTTCAAGCCGTCGTACTATCCGCAGGCCTAATATAACCTTTAATGTTACCAAGTTCCCCCAGAGAAGTTTGAGCGCGAGCACGTTCTCCGGCAGCTCTTTCGGCGGCGGGAGGTTAACAGGAAGAAGTTCTCGTATAAAGAGGTCGGTGGTTATAAGCTCGAACAAGCCCATGGGTTCGGACAAGACCTTGAGTATCGTGGAGTCAATCAGAGTGAAAAAACCTGCTGTTACTACACCGGAAGGAGTTACTCACGCCAGTAAACCCGAAGCAACCATTAAGGAACCCGTGAATAGCTCTAAATCCGGTCGAGAGCGTATAGGCCAAAGTATCAAAGCCGATAAAAAGGTGCGTGTTACTACTGTTGTAAAAGCTACTCGCGATAGTAAGCCGAAAATTTACACTACCAAAACGGTGGAGAATAACAGCAACAAAGTTCTAAGAAGTTCCAGAATAATTGTTAAGAGGCCTGAAAAAGGGACCAAAACCGGCCAGAAAAATTATGTAACAAGTGAAAAGACAGGTTTAAGCTCAGGTAATCGCACAAGCTTCCGGGGACGTTCTTTGTTCACGCGTCCGGCGAATGAAAGGAGTCAACACATCAGACCGGCGAATGAAAGAAGTCAACATATCAAAACGGTAAACAGGAGAGTTTTTGTTAGGTCCAGGCCGGTTGCCTCTCGCCCCAGAAAGGCGATTGCAAAGCGTGACGGACACCGTTTCGGGAAAGGGAGGTCTTCGACCGTAGTATATCGCGAACGTACCGATGTAGTTGGACATACCCGTCGGAATGAGCACATATACTTCGACCGCCACAATCGGATACGCCACAGAACAGTCCGGCCGAGGAGTCGTTTCGTAGTGTACTACAACTGGGGACATCGCTTCGCATTTCGGTACTTTTATCCTTACTATCACCGCAAATACGTCTTTGTTAGTCTTGGTGGATATTGGCCAGTGGGATACAGACACGTCCGCTACTACTGGTATGGCTGCCACCCTTACTGGTGGCACGGATACTATCCTATCGCCCATGAAGTGGGAGGTGAGACGTACAACTACTACACCTATAACTACTATAACAACGATACCGCTGCACTTGAGTCAAGCCGGGCAACATCTGATATCAAGCCCGTTGACCACACTACTTTTGCAGATGTTCGCGAAAGGCTTGCGCAAGAGGCGGGCGAAGAACCTGACGAGGAGACACTTGCCGACATCTACTTCGGAGACGCCGTCAAGGCTTTCGAGGCCGGCCATTACGACATAGCCGCTGACATGTTCGCCAGGGCAATCGAGCTTGCACCCGATGATATGGTACTTCCCTTTGCCCATTGTCAGGCCCTTTTCGCCAGCGATAAATATATAGAAGCAGCAGAGGTCCTCCGGTCGGCTTTGGCAAATGTCTCACCCGAAAAGGAGGGTGTCTTTTATCCCCGCGGGCTGTATCCCAAAGATGATACTCTCTCCGAACAAATAGACCGCCTTGCCGAAAAAACCGAGCTTTACAGCTTCGACGGTGACCTGCAACTTCTCCTGGGTTACCAGTTGCTCGGCATCGGCGAAATTGACGAGGCCGTTGAACCCCTGCGGTTAGCCGGCCAGGACCTGCAGAATGCATCTTCGGCAGCGGCACTGCTTGACCTTTTGGAAAAAATCAGAATCCAGAGCGCTGATGATACTGATAAGTAAACGTTTTGGCAGGGTGCGAAGCAATGAGAGAAAGACATTTGACACAATTGACAGCCGCCGTATTTTTCACAGTCGCCTCCATATCCACTGCGCGGGGGGGCGAGTGGGTCGAATTTGCCGTTCATGCTACAGCAGACGTTCAGCAGTTCCCTGATATTTACGGAAACATCATAGTCTGGCAACAGCTTGTTGACGGAGACTTTGACATTTACGCCGCCGATGTTACCGACCCTCTCACCCCATCAGTTTTTGTCGTTGCCGAATTTGCCGATGACCAGCAGGCGCCTTCCATTTACGAAAACACTGTGGTCTGGCAGGATTATGTAGAGACAGACTGGGATATTTGGGCGGCGGATATTAATGAGCCAACTGGGCCGCAGTTTTTTGTGGTTTCCGAGTATCTCGATGTTAATGAAGAGTCGCCTGCAATTCACGGTAATACAGTTGTCTGGCAGAATGATTATTTTGGTGACCGGGACATCTCAGGAACAGATATCACCGACCCCTGTAACCCGGCCGAATTCTCTATAGCCGCCTATGGCTTTGAGCAGCAGGCCCCCGCTATTTACAAAAACACTGTCGTGTGGCAGGATGATTATTTTGACGACTGGGACCTTTTTGCAGCCGACATCTGGATGAGGAACAAGCCCGTAGAGTCTCCTGTCTCGATTGTTGAAAGGGACCAGCAAAACCCTGCTGTCTGGGCCAACATAGTAGTCTGGCAGGATGACTTCTTTGGCGATTTGGATATTTACGCTGCTGATATCACTGACCCTGCCAATGCAGTTGAGTTGCCCGTCTGCAACAACACCTTTTCGCAGCAGAATCCCGACATAGACGGCAACATAATTGTCTGGCAGGATGACCGAAACGACAACTGGGACATTTACGGTTACAACCTTACCAGACGAGAGGAATTTCGAATCACCGATAATCCTTACGACCAGACCAACCCTTCCATAAGCGGCAATGTAGTAGCTTGGCAGGATAACCGCAGTGGAAACTGGAACATATATGCGGCGATACTCGACGGCCCCGAAGCTGCACAATGTATGTCCTGGATGCCAGGCGATGTTAATGGTGACTGCAAAATTGATTTTGTTGACTTTGCAGTAATGAGCTCCCACTGGCTCGAATGCAATCTTGAGCCACAGGAAGCCTGCAGACAGTAGTATGAATATGCAGTCTTCCGCTGCCGAGCCTTAGACGGTTCCCGGCTTGAGTACTTCGGTCAGCGGGTGGCAAAATAACAAATAGTAACAGATTTGTGAAACACATTTTATTAGGTTTGATGGAGGTGACAAAAATGGCTAAGAATATGATGACAATTCTGGTAGTATCTGTTGTGAGCTTAGCACTGGCGTTCGTCGCTGGTTGTGAGAGCGACGCACAAAGCGGTGCTGCTATCGGCACTCTTGCCGGCGCCGGCATTGGGCAGTTGGCAGGTGGCGATACGGAATCAACATTGATTGGAGCAGCGGTAGGTGGTGGCATTGGTTATATGCTGGGCAACGAAGGCGATAAGAAGAAAGCACAGGCCGAAAGGACTTACCTGCACGAGGAAATGAACACGGTTGCGGTCAATGTTACTAACCGGAATGGCTCAATCGTTCAGGTGCCGCTGAGAAAGCACGGCGTTGGCTATGTTGGCACAAGAGGTGAATATTACCCCACGCTGCCAACCCAGGAGCAACTACGGCCAGTGTACGGCTTTTAGCAGCCGAGTGACCATTTGTTTATGTGGATTATAGAAGATTTGAGCGTTTTATTAACTGTGCGGCTTTTCACAACCTGGCTATTGAATAAATAGTGATTTTACAGTAGAATAGTGGTTGCTAACCTGTAAGCTGGTGCCTTTTATAGATGGGGCACAAGCTTCGTAACATAGTTGTTTCAGTATAATTAAACCAAGATGCGGAACACAAGCGGAAATAAAAGGCCCGTTATGAACAGACGGCTGCGAAAGGGCTTGAAAGGACTTATGGACCCGAACCCCGAACACCGTCGTCGGGCAATGGAGTCTTTTGTACGGGACACGTTTGAGATTTTCATCAGGTGCTTGTACCGATATTTGGGTAATGAGGTTGAGTGTGAGGACGTGCTTGAGGATGTCTATGCGGATATATGGCAAAACCCTGAGCACTTACGGAATGTTACTAATGAGAGAGAGATGTTAAGGACTGTTTACCTGTACTATATGCGGAAACGCTTGAGAGAAGTATATAGAAGAATGAATCGGTACCTGCATTTATCGCAGGAAGGATTAAAGAATCTCATTGCCCCCGAGATGGGTATCGTCGAGATGATTTCTGAAGATGAGCTTCACCAGATTCTTCGCCGTACGATGGGCAGACTAAAGGCACGTGAGAGAAAAGCTATAGAACTTTGGATGGAAGGTATGTCTGTCAGAGCGATTGCTAATGAGCTCAAGACCACGGTTGGGGCCGTAAAAATGCTGAAATTTCGGACAATATTGAAGCTTAAGAAGGAGTTCCACAACTACAATCTCAAAGATTGAAGAAGTCTCTGTTTTACAAAAGGAGCAAGAAACAATGGCGCAGATAAATCGAACAATTCAAGAACTGCTGGTTGATTATGCCGAGACCTTGCGTGACGGTTGTATTCCGACATTTCTGAAATCACTTACGCGTGAGGAGGCACAGACGATAACCTCTTCGCGGGATTTTCAGGATGCCACAGAGATAGTGCGTGTTCTTAACAGCGTTGGGTTTGCAGACAAGGCTGTAAACCCGAATGTGAGCTTGTTCATATCTCGTGTCGATGCCGAGATTGCATCTCGACTGAAAAAAGCCAGAGCACCATCACAAGGCAGGCGCCGTTCTAATCCAAAACCTGTGACTGGAACAAAAAAAACTGAGAAGCCAATATGATTTTGGACTGCTATCAGTGTTCATCGTGCTATTTTGAGGACAAGGAGCCATCTTCGAGGATAGACCCCGTGTCAATTTCTGCACCACAACCCAAGATGGTTTTCAGAAATGTACTGTTGGTATTCGCCTGTATCGAACTGTACGATAGTAAAGAGGAGGTTGAAGAAGCTGCAGAGGAGTTCGCGTCCCTGTCAGAACTCATAGGAAAAAGACCAATTGTCCTGTGTCCAAATGTTCATCTGTCAATTGACAAGGCCCCTGAGAAGCAAGCTGCGTGGTTAATCGCCGAGCTGGAAAAGATGCTCGTTGCCAAGGACTACGAAGTCCACCGGCTTTCCTTCGGCTATCACAAGCAATATGGTATGGAATGCGACGGCAATGTCGGAAGCATTGTCGGCAGGAGGTTCTATGGGTCTGAACAAAAGCAGTTTCTCCGGCTTCTGACTCGACTCGGTGTTTGCCCTCCGGAGTCACTACCGCAGGATATGCCGTCCTGGGCAACAACGCTGACCGAGCGTCAATTGAAGGTATTAGCCAGCCGAAGGGGAACCTACGATGTGGCAAAGAAAATGCTGCGAGACCAACTCGATGCGACAGGTCACGGTGAGCTCTGGACGTGCATGTTATTTGAGGGGGAAAGAAAACCTTTCGAGGATTATCTCAGCGCTTTGCGTACAATCATAGAAGATTACCCCACCGTAAGAGTGCATCGTGCGCTGAACCTTAGCGTGCCGGGGCTTTCTAACCAGGCACATTATTTTTTTCGCCACTTTCCCGAGGCAATCAAACAGGGCAGACTTCGGATTTACAACAGCAATGTCTCTGACTTGGAGTTTCTCTTATCAAAAAGCGCGGTTCTGCTTGCTTTCCCACAAATACCCAGAAAAGCCGGCTCGCACGCAGGAGAAATATCATTTGGAATTTACTGCAGAGATGAAGATTTTGCGAAGAATTTAATTCAGTGGTACCAAGCTTTTCTTGTCGATGTAAGATTTGGGTGGATTCGGACGGAGTCTGAACTAAACGCGACTATCAGCGAATTGGAAGAAGAAATGTTCCAGGATAAGTCTGAATAAACCTCGTGAATTACCGTCCAAACCATCTGGGGTATTAAGGGTGCAGAGCATCAAAGAGGACTGAAACTATGCATGCGGTCTTGTCTATTCTTGTTGTTGTGGCCTACGTGGTTGTGCTTACGTTTGTAGCTGTGCGGGCGCGCGCTGCTCGTGAGTTTACAGAATTTTCGTTAGCAAGGCGGGCACTTCCGCTGGCATTGGTTTTTGGGAGTCTTGCCGCCACTTACGTGGGACCTGTGTTTTCAATTGGCTTTGTCGGCAGGGGCTTCAAGAGCGGCCTCCTTTTTTTTTGTGTAGGCCTGGCATACGCGGTCCAAAACATCCTGGTCGGTCTGTTCGTTGCCCCTCGTCTTAGGCGTCTCAAGGGATGCCACACATTAGGGGATGCCATAGGCCAGAAATATGACCGAAAGTGCCAGGTTCTGGGGGGCATTATCTCAGTTGGCTTATGTGCCGGCTTTGCTGCGGTTATGGCTAAGGCAGGCGGTGATGTTCTCAGGAGTATATTCGGTCTGCCGCATTGGTCGTCTGTCATCGTGGTCGTCGGTATTACGGCACTATATACGACATTCGGCGGATTGCGGGCCAGCGTAATAACGGACGCCTTTCAATTCTCCGCGTTTGCAATTCTATTACCCTTGATGCTTTTATTAGTATTGATGTTCCATCTGAATGGTAGTGCCGCGACTTTTGTGAAAGAGGCATCAGCTGCCACCACGGCGGGATTCGATTCCACATCGCCTATTAAGATACTGGGCCTGGTAGCGGCCTTTCTGCTGGGCGAGACGCTGATACCGCCTTATGCAAATCGTGCCCTGGCCTCTAAAACGACCGGTGTCGCGCGAAATGGCTTTTTATTGGCAGGTCTATTCAGCGTCGTTTGGTTTATGGTTATGATAGCGCTTGGGATTGCGGCTCGCAGCATTATCCAGGGGGATATTGAGGAGGACATGGTTCTTCTGAAGCTGGTCGAATCAACGATGCCTGCCGCAGGTTACGCCCTTTTGATGGTGGTGTTGATATCGATAATTATGTCGAGCCTTGATTCGCTTCTCAATGCCGGCGCCGTGGCATTTACCCAGGATATTGTCAAGCCGTTTGCAAAAGTACCAGACAGCACTGCTCTGAACATTGGCCGCTGTGCGACTATCGTCATCGCTTTAACCGCTGCTGCCGGTGCAGTTGCCGTTGAAAGTATTATAGACGGTCTGCTAATCTGTTATACCATTTGGGCTCCAGCGATTCTGCCTGTTCTTATAATTGGTCTATGGGTGAAGCGCCCACGCCCCCTTGCCGGAATCCTATCAATGGGCGTTGGCACGCTTGTTGCCATAATGTTTCAGTTCATCTTCCCTTCTGCAATTGAGGTGCCTGCCATTATTCCAGCTCTTGGGTCAGCGCTTCTGGCGTACGTCCTGGGGCACTGGGTCGAAGGAACTAAATATGGAGCGTGAAAGATGGAAGTAGTTATTTTGGTTTTTGTGGTGATTGGGGCTTTATTTGCTGTCGCGAGCGGCGTTTGGGTTGCGATTGCGCTGGTGAGCGCTATTTCCACACATAGGCGCGTGCCTGAGGCACGGCGCCGGGCAAATGAGAAAGGTGGCAGTTAAGGCATAAGTGCACCCCCACTCTTGTCTTCGATAAGAAGACGTGGGGGCTTTGCTCTTTTGCTCTTTTGTGCCAACCCTCCATTAACAACATTGAGGTCTTAGAGGTTCAAAATCCTTAGCATTGAAACCGACTCAGTGCGAAATAGCATACATAATAATATTAATCCCCATTTGAATTGCTTTTTTATAGTTTTCCTTACCGAACACGGAGCCATGACTGTCACACCAGCCGCAATGGATATCTGTGGAGCTGAGAAAAACGGCAAGTCGCTCGCCCACAAAGACACCCCGGGCACCATGATTTTGCCCATGCATATACGGTAGGCCTCTACGCTGTCGCCGCTTTACGTATTCCATAGACGGTAAACCTGTATCACCAAGGTCATACACGTTGTGAAATATTTCATGTTCCTGCGATACACGTTTTACGGCCCCTTCTCCGAAAACGTCCTCTAACAGTTTATAGGAGCTTTTATAGAAGAAATCCCCGCCGCTGCCCACGACGCAGTCATCCATAAGTAAAAAGCCGCCCCGCATTATATATTCTCTCAAGTTGGCCTTTGCTTTCTCATCGAGCTCGTAAAAATTTTCTCCCGTCATAAAAAGAAAGGGGTATTTTTTTAATTCATCCAGCTCATCGAAAGTGGCTGAAGCGTTTAGCTGACCTTCCTCCGCGTATTGTGGGTCCCAGTCGTTTGTTTCTGTTATAGGCTTGACCTTACAGCGGATTACTGAGCTCAATTCTTCCAACAAATTAGCATCCCCGCCCGGCCTCACATTCCACCGGTCCACTTCCTTTTTCTCGTGGACGTATTTAATTCGGGGCATTATGAAGTCATACTTGTCTAAGTCGTCCGAATCTGTGCTATAGTATGCTCCTTTACCGATTGAATCAAGGCTGCCCGCCGTCAGTGCAGCTCCGGCAATTGTCTTACCCACTGTCTTTAGGAACTCTCGTCTGTCCAATTTTTTCCCTTCTTTACTCATAACCCGCTGCCTTTAACTATTCGTTTGAGAGAAATGCTCTCGACGCGGCAAGGCCGTCCTTCCTATCCTGTTTATATCTCCATGGCTGCTCGCTCGGAAGCCCGTCCCCGTTATCTTCCAGCACAGGAGTCTCTGTTTTGAGCAGGTGCCGCTCCCCGTAAAAATCATCCAATTGCCTTGAAGCACAAGTAAACGCTTCCAATAGTGACACTTTCGCGTCGCCGTCGGTATCGCTCTTATTATCGACCAAAGCCGGGACGAAATATTCACTAAATTGTGTGCTGTAATGCTGGTCGCTTGTGCTGCTGCATATAACGATTCGCCCTTCACCTGTCATAGCTTTAGCAGCCAGACCTGCCCCCGGGCAATCCAGCACAATCAATATTGAGGAAGCTTTAATCTCATTTATCCACTCAGCCAACTGCTCATGCGTTATATCCTTACCCGGCAGATTAAGACGCAGCTTGTCGGTTACTACATTTGCCTGGCCTACATAGTAAAATATGAATTTGTCTGTGGGTTTAATCGCAGTTGCGAGCGCATTTATTGTCTTTTTCAGATTTTCGGCGGTCGATAGTTTTGAGTCTTTGCGTACCGAGGAGCTATTATCCACCAAAACACTTAGCCGCTCAGATTCCACGTTGGCATTATTAAGAAAAAACTCACACAGGTTTACCACAGCTTTATCTTTGGCCAGACGTTCATTTGGGTCTTTATTTATCCCGCTGATAATCAGCACATACGTACTTTCACTCTCTGCCGGTCTGCGGTTCTGTTCGGTGCCAAGCACCTTAGCCGTTCCAAGGTCGCTCATAAGAATTAAAAGGATTACAATTATTATCTTTCTCATATCAATCTGTATAACTTTCAAACAAGACCAACTGCCCGTCTTATAAACCAGCCGGCACTAAGTATCAGACATAAAACCAAAAGCAGCGGCCACGCAGGCCAGATGCTCGTCAAACGGCTTAAACCCTCTACACGCGTTTGGGCCTCAAACACCTGCGAAATATCTTCGTCAACATCTTCGGCGTTGAAATATTTGCCGTTGAGTCTCTTTGCGAGAGACCGGAGGAATTTTTCGTCCAGTTCTACATTGGTCATTTCTGTTTGTGCCCGTGGCAAATTCACTGCAATGGTTTTCTCGCCGAGAAACATACCATTAAGCTCAGCCTCGACCGTCGCGATGACAGCCTCGTCAGTAATATCTTCAATTTCTGCGGCATAATATCCTCGGCCAACATCGTTCATACTTAAAACTTCATCTCCCACGCGGAGCAGTACGTTAGCACCGCTAACAGGAGCAAACATTTTGTCACAGACGTAGGCGTCAAACTTTACCTGATTCGTTTGGTCGGTCATCCGTTCTGCAAATAATTCAATCGCCGCTTCCGGGTTTGTTGCCCTGCCAACATACGCGGTTAATCCCGACATAAATTTGTGCAGCAGTCCGCCCTGAAGGTCTTCACGATACCATCTGAAGAGCTTTGATGCGTTAAGCAGACAAACTCTCCCGCGGCCGACCCGGTGAACGGAAACTATGGGCGTATCTTTTACAAGAGCCAGTGTGGTGGCGGCAGGCTTCTTGTCAATGACCTGGTAATACGCAGCGGTCGGCTCATCATAGTCTTTTAGCTCCGCCGGGTTGATTACTTTGCTGTCTATTCCCTCCAGTGTCAGTTCTATTTTCCCCGGACTATGCGGCTGAATCGCCGGCTTGTCAGGGTCAAGAACCACAGGAATGAGCGCTTTAGCTTTTTTGTTCCTCCAGGCCGCAGGGCCTGATGCTGCTCTGCCCGGAAGCAGGATAAGTCCGCCGCCTCTATCAACTACAAAACTGTACAGGCCATCAACCTGGGCTTCGGTCAAGCCATCCAGCACACATGGGCCGAGAATTATGATGTCGTACTTGTAAAATCCCTGCCGGCTGCTCGGTAGTTTGACATAGCCACACGCCTTTAGCGCCTTGCCGGATAGCTCGGGTGTTATAATCACATCTAAACCCAAATCCAAGTCAATCTTACTGTCTCTGGCCAAAGCCTGGCGGAGCTTGCCAATATTGAAATTGGCCTCTTGCGAATACAAAAGAACTTTGAGTTTGGCTTTTTCAATCACCTCTATCATTGTGCCGCGTACATTGTTTGCCGAATTCACTTCTTGTTCGAGGGTTTTTGCGCGAGCCGAAAGAGTGTGTCTGCCAAGTCTGTCGGCGCCAACTGTAAACTCGATTGTCGTATCCCGCGTTCCCGAACCCAAATAGGGCTGTCTGCCGGGCCTCTGCGGAAATGTGTCCGCGGCAAGCTCTTTCGAAGCTACCACGTAATCATCTTTGAGCAGTTCGATTGTCACCGGCTGATTCTGTATATTCCTGCCGGTGACAACGGTCTCCACCTCGTAAACGCTGTCGATTACAACCCGTGACGGCGCATTTATGGATTTTATAGCTATGTCGCTTTGTGGTTCCTTTGAGCCTATGCCGATAAGGACAATTTCAAAATTCTTTTTATCAAACGGCAGATATGCGGAGATATTCTTGTCATCGGCCTGGCCGTCTGTAAAAACAACGGCTCCTGCCCCCACGTCTTCTTGTGGAAGATAAGAGTGGGGGCTTTTCCTGCCACCACGTCTTTTTGTCGAAGACAAAAGTGGGGGCTCATTTTCGTCGGAGTTGTCTGCTGTTTGCAAATTAGCATTCTGCGTTTTTTTTGTAAGATGTGGCTCATCCGCTGCGTCATATTCGCCCAGCAATGCAAGGACACCGTGCATATTTGTTTGCGAGCCCCAGCGTCGCAGGAAATCCGGCGAGCCACTGTGATAGGCCTGACGGTCAAATCCGAAGATTTTATAGTCGGGCCCTTTCGAGTCGGAGGGACGAAATTTTTGCTCAAATATCTTAAGCGCTTTATCCAGCCGGCTCGTCCGTCCGTCTTCAGCGACCGACATACTTTCACTGGTATCAAATAATGCCAACACCGAATTCCTGGAGACTGTCTCTGTCACTTTTGGGCATGATGGATTCCACAGTATCAACAGCAATATGACGATTGCCCCGTATTGCAGCAGAACTATGAGCGGTCTGTACAGCTTTAGTTTTACCTTTTGCAGCTCGCTGGAGCGGAAGACCAAGGCGGTCAGTCCGGCAAAGCCTATTAAAAGTAAACCCGCAACGAGATGTCCCGGATAGTTGACAAATATCATTTTGGCACCGGTTTTTGATTAAACTTAGCCGCGTTTTCAAAAAACTTGGTTTCCAGTTCATAAAATTTCACATCGGATGGTTCATCTTCAATCAATTGTCCCCTGCGTTTTTTGGCATTTATGGAGATGGACCAGAAGTGTCGTGCCATAGTCCTTGCCACTCTTGCAGGCGATATGTTTGGGTTTTCGGTATATACGTGACCTGCTGCCGAGCTGCCCCCGCCCTTGCTTACCATTGCCCACTGCGGTTGTGTCATGCTCTCAAGCAGGCGTTTCGCCGCTTCGAGCCGGGCCAGCATTTGCTCACGCTCTATAGGCGTAACAGACTCATCGAGGGCCTGCGCATCTTCATCAAGCTTCTCAGCAATTTCCCGAGCCCTTTTTGCAGTACTCTGTTTGTCGTTTAGTGTAAGCTCGCCGTCAAGTGCCTTTCCAGCCAGGTCCAGCTCATGCTTTGCCGACTCCAGTGTTTCAACGGCATCGCTTGATTTGCCCTCGTCCATACGCGCCTCATAGCGAGCCTTAGACATCCCGGCGTCAAAGTCATTCATTCGAGCAATAGCCCGCTCCAGGTGCTTTTGCGCTTCCTCCCGTCCTTTTGTTTTGCCGCCTTCTGAGATTTCCGGCACCTGTTTCAAATCCTGCTTTAGCTGTGAAACCTGCTCCTGCAGTGCCTTCTGTTTGGCCTGGAGCATTTTGAGTCTCTTTTCAGCACCGGCGATGCCGGGTTTACCTACGCCCTGGCTCTTAGCGGTACTCTGACCTTTAGTTCCACTCTGGCCCTTGGAACCACTCTGGCCCTTGGAACCACTCTGGCCTTTGGAGCCGGTTTGGCCCTTGGACCCACTTTGGCCTTTGGAACGGCTCTGGCCTTTGGAGCCGCTCTGGCCTTTGGAACCACTTTGACCTTTGGAACCGGTTTGGTCCTTGGAGCCACTTTGGCCTTTGGAACCGGTTTGGTCCTTGGAGCCACTTTGGCCTTTGGAACCGGTTTGGCCCTTGGAGCCACTTTGGCCTTTGGAACCGGTTTGGTCTTTGGAACCAGTTTGGTCTTTGGAGCCGCTCTGGCTCTTGGAAGCACTCTGACCTTTGCTTTGGCTCTTGCTTACACCTTTGCCCTCAACCGGCTTTTCACTCTCAGTGGTTGCTGACCGCTCATCTATCATCTTTTGTGCAGGTCCTTTCTTTTCCGCCTGCTGCTTGAGAAAGTTTTCAAAGGTCTTTTTCAAGTGCTTCTGTTTTTGGGCCACCTTTTCCAATTTCTGCTGCAGTTTTTTCAATTCATCCTCTATGCGCTCTTTTTCGTATTGTCCAAATTGCGGCATATTCTGCAGTTTAACACTGTCGGGCTTTCGCGGCTGCCAGCCTGAAGAACTACTCGGAGGCGGCTTTAGCTCCATTTCCAGTTCATTGACGAACTTGCGCAAAACTCGGTAGGCGTTCTTTATCGGTACTATCGCAGAAGCAGCATTATGCTCAGCCAAATATCCGCTTGCCTGTTTGTAATATTCCAAAATCTCATTGAGTACCGCTTTGTCACGCTCATTAAATCCGTACTGTGAGTCGTCGCGAATACGCTCAAGTTGTCCGGCACAATACTGAACATCGCCATCTATCGATTCTAACCTGGAGCGGTCTTGCTCCATCAAATCTGATTTATTGCTGATGACCCACGTCTTCTTGAGTATTGCTCGCGTGTACTCAAGGATATCCAAGAGCTTCGCCACAGCGGCGCCTCCCCCCATACCGCCGCCCCCACTGGGCTTTGGACGCCAATACTGTCGGTAAGGCCTGATTTCGATAAAATAAACGTCGCTGCCTGAAGTTCGTTGTGCCAGCGCCGAACCCGTATCGATATCCGTTGCTTTGGCATAAAACAGTATGCCGTCGCCAACAGCCAAATTATACTCTTCCAGTTCAAGTGTGTGGGTGAACTTTTTGCTCTTGGCTCCTTTCTCGACCGCAATCGTCAATTCCTTTGGGGGCTGGCCGGGCATTTCCAAGAACATTTTTATAGAGTCCAGACCGAAATCGTCAGTCACTTCAAAGGTTATCGGCACGCTCGCAACGTCGGTTGTCAGATAATCGCCCTGGGGCGAAAGCAGCCTGAACTTCGGAGGCTCGTCAGTCTTTACTATCACTTGCAGGTCGGGCAGATTATCGTTGGGCAGGCCTTTCTCGCCGACAAGATGAAATTTTATGGAGCCCCTTTTATCCGCAGTGAAGCTGAAGGTAAACTGATTTGCCCCATTCAGTTGCTCTGTCACCGCCCTGCCGTCCAGCCCTGTCATCACCGCCTCCTTAAGGTTATCGGTGCTCTGCACATTCAGCGTGACCTTGCTCCACGGAATTAGTTCCAGAGTATGGCCTTCAATCTGCTCGGTATAAGGTTTGAACCACGTATTTCTCGGCCATCTCCGCGGTAGTGAAACTTCGGCCATTATGCTTTTGATCTGCGGCGCCTCACAAACAGTTACCTTATACCAGTCGCTGAAAACGGAGCCGGTTTCAAATCGGTATTTGAACTGGCCCGTTTGTGTAAAAGATTTGGCCGCTTCAAACTTCGGCTCTTCTTCTGCATCGAAATTTGGCTGTAGCTGCATCTCTTCGGCTTTAAGGTCATAGCTCTTATCTGTTGGCTCGGAGTTGGCATCAACCAGTACCAGTTTCCCGACCTCCGGCACGCGACCTTTGATATTAGCTGCAAAAGTCACCTCAGAGCCTCGTTCGACCACCATGTCCTTAGTAAGTGATTCCAAACTTGTAACTGTCAAGGGGTCAACGGCAGCTAATGGGTGTGTCAGACGCGCGAAATAGGACGAGAAGTAAATATAATTGTCGCGAATATAAAAACAGGCTGCGCTAAGCCCAAACAAAATAACTGCCGCAAAGACAAACCCCTGCCATTTTTCAACGATTGAGTCAAATTTGAATCCTTTGCATCTTTTGTCTATCTGGACAACCAAGTACCCGGCAAGCGCTCTGGAATACGGATAATCGTGTTTCTTCTCGTAATATTCAATGGCTGTGACAAGCTGCTGGTGAAAATTCTTTTTGCTTTCGATGTAGTTCGCGGCACCGCTGTAGGATATGTGACCGAGCAGTGACTTTGTCAGTCTGTACAACAGAAAAGCGACCCCGGTAATCAGTAAAGCAAACGCTATGATTCTGCCAATTTCGTCAAAGTTGAGCCGATGGTCGAGCCACGCATATACACTGACATATCCCGAAACGAAAATCAGGCACAATGCCGCAACCTTCAGAACTGCCAGTGTCACCAGCCACCGTCTGACCTTTCCGACTCTGGCGACAAGAGCGCTGAGTTTGTCTTCCACAATTCCAGCCATATTCCAACTTCACCTATCGCTTCAATCTGTTTGCAACAGCCGGTTCAACTAAAAGCAGCAGAATTATTATCCACGCAAATACCTTCCAAAAGGGCTTATATCTTTTTTTGCCGGAAACTTGCGCCGCAGCGGTGTTTTGTCTCTCATCAGGTGAAAATATCCGGTCCATGATTTTAGCGACTTCCGCTGCAATCGGCTTAGTCATATCGGTTTCGCCTTTCGGCAAATTAACTCCGGCATACCTTATTGGCTTCGTCAACGTTTTTACCCATCCGACACCGTCCGAGTCGGGCACCGATAAAAATGACTCCACTAAAGCGGCTCGACGGTTACGACCATTACAGGTCTCGACCCAGAATTGCTTCCGCCCGGCAAACGGCACTTCCACATCATAGGCCGGCAGCATCACACGCTCATCGCGCGCAAAACAGTATTCGCCAATCTGATTATTTTGTCCTAACAAATACCGACAGAAAGCAATCGATGCATTCGATTTCGTTATCGAGCCAAGCGAATCGTCAACACTGGTATTAACAAGGATAGCGGCCCCCTTCCCGATACGCTTGAAATAAACAAAACCAAAACCGTTTTGCAATCGCCATAAACAACTGCTGTCGGGGTGCTGCTCACATTCCAAAAATCCTGTTAGAACTATCCTGTCCATTCTGTAGTTGGATAAAGACTTTGCGGCAACACTGTCTATACCCCCACTCTTGTCTCCGACAAGAATACGTAGGGGCCGGCCCCCACTCTTGTCCTCGACCCCCCTGCTTTCTTGCCCGCCGCCCCGCCTCGCGCCGGGAGACGCGGGGGCAGGCGAAAGCAAGAAGGGAGAGAACCGGTTATCACAAGGTCCCGGCTCTATATATGTTCGTTCACGAACACATCGCTGAGGAAGCGCTGCAAGAACTTCCTGTTCCCATAATTGCTTCGCTGCCTCAGATGAAGGCTCATCTGTCATAAAAAACACTATTTTACCGCCGCCTTTAACGAAATTTTTCAGGTCCACCGCTATGTAACCCAAACGGTCCGTTATCGCTGAGCAGACCATTATGTTGGCCCAATCCAAATCCGAAAGGGTCAAATCGCCGATTAAAACCTGCTTAATGTTAAGTGTCTCGTATGAGTTCATCCGCGATAGCGTCTTCATTGCGGTTCTTAACAAAAACATTTCCCCTGTCCCGTTGTCAGATAGCAGAACATTAACATTTTTCCGCTGAGGTAAAGAAAGTCCCAGGTAAAACGTATCATCCTCTTTCAGGCCGTCACCCGCCGACAAACTCAATTGCACGGGCAGCCCCCTTTCTGTCTTCGCCAGAAGATAAGGGGGTTGTCCGGCTGCATCAATATCTATCTGCACCTGGTATGTTCTGCGCTGATTCGCAGACACACTTATATCTACCGGAGCCGATTTGTTTGCCCCTATCTTAGCTGTTAACTGACGATTCTGCTCAATGCGGCCGCAATTGACAACAGTGGCGTTGATGGTCAGCTTACCATTAGCGAGGCCATTGACGCGGGCATCTACTATCGCCGCATTGTTGATAGGTTTCCGTGAAGCGATTGGTTTGTAATTGATATTATCAACAATGGCAGGTTTCTCAATATCTATGAATTGCTTCAGGGTATTTGGCGTAAAATCGCTCAGGACAAAAACGGAAGTTATATCACGGGAATGCCTTCCGTCCCTGGTAGTTCTCAAGCCGGAAAGGAACTCATCTATATTTGTGCTCACCGGCGCAACTTTCAATCTTTTAAGCTGTACCAGTGCCCGTTCTTTACTCAGGCCGCTGGCCCAGTCTCCCGAGCCCAGAGTGCAGATATTGAATATGCCCTCGTCATCTGCGGAGCGAATATAATCAATGGCCGAGTCAACCAACTCGCTGAAGTAACTCCCTGACCCGTCAGAGTACGCCATTGACATCGAATTGTCCAAACCAAGGTAATAAACAGACCTGACTCCTTCCATCTCGCCTCTGGTGTGCAACATTGGCTGGGCAAAGAGCATCGCAATCAAAACAATTATTGCGCAGCGAAGCAATAATATCAGCACGTCTCGCAATTTTCGCCTCGATTGGCTTTCCACCTGCCCGGTACGCAGGAATCGAAGCATTGTAAACGGTAATCGCCTGTATCGGGGTTTTGCCAGCAAATGGGCAATCAACGGCCCAATCACCGCAAAACCACCCAACAAAAATATCCACTCTGCGAAGCTCACATCATCCTCTTTCTTTTCGCCAAAAACGCCATCAATCCCCTATCCAACGGCTCAGACGTATCAAGAAGGCAGTAATCAATCCCGCCCGCACCGGTGGTTTTTTTTACCTCGTCCACAAAAGCCGACACGCTAACACGATACGCATCTCGCAGCGACTGCGGGAACGTGCGTATCTTCGCTCTGGATTCCAAATCTTCAAATTGAATCAACCCTTCATAATTGAGGTAGAGCTCCTGATGGTCCATTGTGTGAAATATGAGCACATCATGCTTGAGATATTTCAAATGGTTCAGTCCTTGATAAATGTCCCCGGTGTCATCAAGCAAATCGGAAATCAAAATGACAAGTCCCCGCCGTTTTGTCGTCTCGGCAACCGTATGAAGAACATCAGCAAGGCTTGTTCGTCCGGCGGGCCTGTTTCTCTGCAGCGTGGTCAAAATTACATTCAGATGCGTACGCTTTGACCTCGGCGGGATATGCCTGTTGATTCTTTCCGCGAACAATATAAGCGATACGCTGTCACTCTGGATAAGCATAAGGTAACTAAGTGCCGCTGCAAGAAAAGAACCGTAATCTATCTTGCTGACCGAACCGTCGCCGGCAAACGACATACTTTTGCTGCTGTCCAGTAATATGTAAACCGTAGCGTTCGTTTCCTGTTCGAATTGCTTGATATAAAGTTTATCGCTGCGGCCGAACACCTTCCAATCGAGAAACTTCAACTCATCACCGGGATGGTATTCTCGGTGGTCACTGTATTCGACGCTGAACCCGTGAAATGGGCTTGGGTGCAAACCTGAAAAGAAACCCTCCACCGCACACTTGGCAACAAGGTTCATATTAGCCAGCTTACTCAGCAACACAGGGTCAAGATATTTACGGCTTTGCTTCATTGTCTTATCCAGTCAAATGAACTCCCCGTAGGAATCCATATTCCTGCTGCTTCCCGGGCTGGCTATTTTGGCAACGGCACCTCCTCAATAAGGTCGTCAAGAAGCGCTTCGATACTTATGCCATCGGCCTCAGCATTGAAGTTAGGAATAATACGATGCCTGAACACAAGTTTGCTGACAATTTTCACGTCATTAAAACTTGGGCTGATGCGTCCGTTTACCAGCGCTCTTGCCTTTGCACCGAGCGTCATATACTGCCCCGCCCTTGGGCCGGCTCCCCATTTAAGGTATTTCTTAACCATCGTCGTGGCAAGCAGGTCATTGGGCCTGGTTGCGCGGGCCAGCCGGATGCAGTATGCTATCACCGCATCACTGACGGGGGCCATCCGAACAATCTCCTGAAACAGTACCATATCATCCTTTGTAAGCACACGCTGGACGGCGGCTTTCTTCCCGGTCGTGGTTTGTTTGACTATCAAGTGTTCTTCCTTGGCTGTGGGGTAGTCAATATAAATCATAAACATAAACCTGTCCAGGGCAGCTTCCGGTAAAGGATATGTTCCCTCCTGCTCGATAGGATTCTGGGTGGCGAGGACAAAAAACGGCTCCTCGAGCTTGTACGTCCTTCCGGAAACTGTAACTTCGCGTTCCTGCATCGCCTGCAGAAGTGCCGCCTGTGTCTTCGGGGGCGTGCGGTTTATCTCGTCAGCTAAAATCACGTTCGCGAAGATGGGCCCTTTGACAAACTCGTATCGTCTCTGCTTTGTCTGGGGGTCTCTCTGGATAATGTCGGAGCCCGTTATATCCGAGGGCATCAGGTCGGGCGTGAACTGAATTCGGTTAAAGTTCAGCTTCAGTGCTTCCGACACCGAATGTACCATCAGCGTCTTTGCAAGGCCCGGCACGCCCTGGACGATACAGTGGCCGCCAGCGAGCATACAGCAAAGCATCGAATCAATCACCTCATCCTGGCCAACAACTACTCTGTGTATTTGCTCCTTTAAGTCGGTATAGCCCTTGTGCAAGCGAGCCATCAGGTTCTTTTCGTCAACGGCTCCGGACGTTTGTGTGTGTTTAAGCCCCTGCTCTGTTATTCGTTCCATATTTGCCCATCCACATTTTGGTTAAACAGTAACCAGTTTACTAAAATCAGGGCACTTTTGCTTGAGTGCTCCCTTCCTGCCATTGCGAATACCCGGCAGCAAATCCCATCACAAAAATTTCTTAATTTTTGTGCGCCGGATATTAATCTCACCGTATTCGAAACAAATATATTTTACTGAAAATAACTGAAATTTTCCAGTAAATTATTCCTTTTGTGCGTTCAAAGCTCTATTATTTTGGGTAACTTACCCGCTCTTGCACTCCCTTGAAGATACTTTTTTTGGCATCACAGACGGTTCACAAATAGCCCTTGCGGGTATTTTACTGGGAAAATAGAACAATCTTCCAACAATTTCCCTAAATTAGTCGCTCTGGAGGTCAGGATTATTCACAAAATCTTCTCTTGCTTCGATTTTTTGCTGACTACCGGCCTCTCAAAGACGCCAAAGACCGGTCAAGGCAGGAAAATCGTGATTAAGTAACGTCGTAAGCTCGTCTGACTTCCTCAGCTATAATCTGCAGTCCCGCCGTAACGGTCTTTTTGTCCCCTGAGTAATTTAGACGGATACATTCGTTCTTGTGCCGCCATTGTTCTTTAAGTCCAGGGAAAAAATAGTGGCCGGGGACAACCAGAACCCCCCTTTTCTTGAGCCGTTCATAAAGTTCGGCATTTGTAATAGGCAAGCCCGGAAACCATAGCCATAGGAAAAAAGTGCCTTCGGCCTTGTGTATATGAAAATCAATTCCATCCAGTTTTTCAAACACCTGCTCTACTGCCTCGGCGGCCTTTGTCTGATAGAAAGGCCTGATAACGTCCCGGCTCAAACGGATAATCTCGCCACTGCGAACCAGTTCGGTCGCTATGGCTGGACCCATGCTGCCCGGAGCAAGATTTATAACGGCGTTCATCTCTGAAACCATAGAGATAACTTCTTCGTTGGCGATGATAATTCCAGTGCGTGTAGCCGGCAGGCCGAGTTTGGAAAGACTCATACATACAATCGTGTTTTCATTCCAGAGCGGTTTTGCCTCTGTAAAGATGATGTTCGGAAAAGGTGTGCCATAGGCATTATCAATAATCAGCGGGATATTATTTGCACAGGCAAGCTCACTCAGTTTTTCAATCTCAGAATCTGTTAGAACATTACCCGTGGGATTGGTAGGCATGGACACACAAATAGCACCAATTTCGTCGGTAATATTGACCTGGTCGAAGTTAACGTAGTACTTGAACACGTGCTCATCAATGTGCCTGATATCAGGCCTGCTCGCCACAAACAAATCTTCTACCAGGCCGACATCGCAATAGCCGATGTATTCGGGAGCAAGCGGCAGCAGGATTTTCTTGTTAACTCCATCCTCAAAGGCGCCGGCAAAAATGTTGAAAATGATGAAAAACGCTGACTGGCTTCCGTTGGTCAAAGCGACGTTTTTTGGTTCTATGTCCCAGCCAAATTCATCGTGGAGCAGTGTGCAAATTGCTTCGATAAATTCTTTATTACCCTGAGGTGGGTCGTAATTTCCGACCACCCGCTCGAATTCGTCATCCTTATCGAGAAGCCTCTGCATACTTTTTCTAAAGCACTGCTGAACCTCGGGAATATGGGCAGGGTTTCCTCCGCCGAGCATCAGAATATCCTGCCCTTGCGTAAGCGCATTGCCCAAATCTTGCATCAGTCGGCCAATGCCGCTGCTCCTGCAAATTTTCTTACCGAACCTGGATACTTTCATCACTTCAATTGAAGAATGCTTTGGCCATCTCTCTGTTCACTATTGCCACAACATTCGTTGTATTTTCCTTGTCCGCTACTATGTTATCAACTTTTGACAGTCTTGCTATAAGGTCCGGCGGTATCCACAACTTAGTCGTTACCGGATTATTATAAATCATAATCCCGATATCTACATTCTCAGCTACTTCTTTGAAGTGGCGAATCAGCCCTTCTTTTATAACTGGCTGGTAATAAGGATTTACAATAAGTACACCATCAGCCCCGAGCATCTGCGCACTCTGGCTCATTCCAATGGTCAACTTCGTTCCGGGCCGACCCGTTCCTGCTATAACCGGAAATCTACCGATAATCTCTTCGACACCGATACATATAAGCCCTTTTGCCCTCCATTGGTTTAAGGAATCATGTTTTTTTTAATTCCTTAGGCCAAAGGGCATTTTTTATATCAACAATAAATTAAAAACCTGTACACGGCGTTAGTACTTAACTAAATGATATTCAACTCTCTCATAATCTTCTCAATTTCAGCTATTTCCTCCTTCGTGCCCGGCATAAGAGGCAGCCTGGGAATACCGGCATTGTACCCAACCATTTTCAAAGCATCCTTCAAAAGGCAACACGGATTACTGCGGTCACCCGGTGAGAAGGCCCTGAATAATGGCAGAAACTCCTGTTGCATCCGCGCGGCTTCTTCAATCTTGCCTTCGAGAAAAATCTCAATCATACGCCTCAACCGGTCTCCAATCAAATGCGACCCGCCGCTCACAATGCCGCCTATTCTTTTCTCTCCTCCTTCGGCAAAAGCTTCCAGAATCATAGTATCATCGCCACAGTATATTATGAAGTCCTCCGGCGTTCTATTGATAAATTCGGTAATCTGCTTGGGATTTATCTCTGCCTCTTCCTTTATGCCAACAATATTCGGTACTTTTGCAAGCTCGGCCACCGTCTCCGGATTTATATTAACGCCGGTGAATATCGGGATATTATACAGAATCATATTAATCTCAATTTCTTCAGCAACTTTCTTAAAGTGATTGTACAATTCCTTTTGGCTTGGTCTTGTATAGTAGGGTGAAAGCACCATCACTAAGTCGTAGCCCAGTTCCTGAGCCTTTTTACTTAATGCAATCGTTTCAATAGTAGAAACCGCCGCCGTACCCGCAATCAGGGGCATCCTATCTCCGACCGCATTTTTCACAACTTCAAAAATCTTAGCCCTTTCATCAGAACTCATAGTAAAGAATTCTCCGGTAGTGCCGGTCAGTATGATTGAATCAGCCTTTTTTTTCTCAATCAATTTTTCCGCAACACTCACCGCCGCTTCATAATCTACACTCTGGTCATCCTTAAATGGGGTTACCATTGGAACCAATATCTTCCCGTAGTAATTTTTGTTGAACATAGCTCTACTCCCAAATATAAAACGGTTTTATGAGTTAAACGTCTATACAATCGCTTCCCACGTTTCAAAAACGGCCTCAATATTTTCAATCGGCTCTTTCAATCCCAGTTCGCACTGAGCAATTATCCCCCCTTCCGGCATCCATAACGCATTCTTAACTCTTTTCACAGCTCCAGCCACTTCTTCTTTCGTACCGAACGGCAGTATATGCTGCCTGTCTATCTCACCCCAGAACGTAATCTTGCCTTTATACTTCTTTCCGATACCCTCTATATCCATACAGAATAATTGCGAGTTGACAGCATCCACGCCCGCTTCTATCAACTCCGGGTAAATCCGCTTGATGCAGCCATCCGAATGAAAAAAAGCATATTTGTTTTTGGAATGTATCAAATCGCAATAATCCTTGTACAACGGCTTAAACAAATCCCGCCACATTTCCGGAGAAATAAGCAGGTCGCTCTGTGAGCCCCAATCGTCCATAAATGATATACCGTCCACATCAGTCTCAACCCATCTTTTCAACTCCTCCATAAAAAAATCGTGGACTATATCACGAAACAGGTAAAGGTTTTTAGAAGCATAAGAAAGCTCAATAAACAATTTCTCTGTGCCAAACAAAAACTGCATCCTTTCAAAAGGCCTCACCGTTGTCCACGCAAGTGTAAATGTGTCCGTCTCCGCACACATCCGGTTGACCTTCGGGAAATCAGCCCCTTCTAATATCTCGTACGGTGCGGTTAAGTTTTTAACTTCTGATATATCCTTGATTGGCGGGTCTTTGACCTCGCCCGTAACACCGTCTTCACCTGCCTGCCACTGACAACCCCATTCGTCCGAAGCAATCTCGTCACACTTGTACCTGGTACCCTTTGTTCTTTTTCCTTTGCCGTAGTTAAACTCTAAAATCGTAATATCTTCGGGATATTTTTCCAAAACTGCATTTATGTCATCTTGCCTGAATGCTCTTGCCCCCGGCAGGCGCCACAGGTGGCGGGGCACACGGTCCGGCCTCTCGAATTCCAACGCTCTCACAACTCTTTCCCTACCGGTCATAATAACCATATAAATTATTCAGAAAAAAACTACCTATGCAATCCAAGCAACCTGCATTCCGTGAGATTTAAGTTTTTCTTAGGATGAGCAACCGTGACCCTCCTCTTACCTCAGCATGCCCACTTTTTCATCAGTCGTTTCTTGAGCTACCCTTCACTCAGCTCTTATAGCGGCCCGTTTGTACAATACGCCATATTATAAAGATGGATTTTCGTCGGCCTCCCGCAGGAGGTCTGCTATCTCTTCGGACGTCTGGGATTGCCTGAGGAACCTGCGAAATCTGTCCCGCTGAAGGTGCTTGAAAATGTTTTCCATTGCCTGCAAATGCCTGTCAGGATTATCGACAGGACTGATTAAAAGTATCACCGAATAAACCGGCTGTTTATCCAGCGAAGAAAAATCTATACCACTACTGCTCTGCCCAATCGCGGCAACTACGTCTTTAACCGCTTCGTGTTTGACATGGGGCACAGCGATACCCTTGCCCATTCCCGTGCTTGCTTCCTTCTCTCTTTCTATTACCGCTTTGATAATCTCTTTGCACTTTTTCTCTCCGAGCCGGCCGGCTTTATCAAGTGCCGAAACAAGCTCTGCTATCGCATCGTCGCAATTGACGGCCTTCAGCTCGGGAATTATCGCCTCAAAACAAACAAAATCCGCAAATCTCATCCTATCCGCCCAAAATCATCCTTTAACCGGATTTACCAATCCAAAGTAAAAACGGCAAAAGGACATTATCGCAAAAATGCAAACTACGTTAGCTCTGTAATGCCTGTGTGTTTGTTGTCACGTTCTTTGCCCTTTTGCCTTTTAAGCTGCCTTTCAAGTTTACGGACAGCAGCATCAATACACCGGCAGGGCTCCTGTCCTGTTTCGGTAACAATAAAGATTTTGTTATGCTCTGCCCTTGCAATTATTTCCACGCCTGTTTTGCCGCCCTCGCTGCTGTCAATCAGCACCTCAACATGATTGATACTATCATAGTACCTGGGAAGCTTTGAAGTCTTTTCCTCTGCGTGCATTCTGACGGCTTCCGTTATATCGATATGTTTACCCCTGATAGTAAAAAGCAAAATCGTTCTCCTTAACTGTCCTTCGACAAAATCCGTTTTTATTATTCTTCTTCTTTTTTATTTTCCAAATCTGGCTTTGGCAGAGCAGCCGCCTGCCGGCCGCTCGGCGCTATAACTCCGGCGCTGATTGCAAACCTAAAGGTCTCTTCTACTGTCATATCCAGCGGTATGGTCTGTTCTTTCGGGACCATTATTACATATCCGGTAACGGGCATCGGCGAATTGGGTATAAGAATAGTGAGAAATTCCTTTTCCACATTGCCCACCACCTCTTTGAGTCCGGTGCCGGTAACAAAGCCGACCGACCATATACCTTTTCGGGGATACTCAACTGCAACAACTCTTGAGAACAGCTCTTTTTGCTCGTCCCGCGTGAGCAAAAAATCTGTAACCTGTTTGACATAGGGATAAACCCGTCTCAAAACAGGAGTGTTCATTATAAAGCCTTCAATCATTCGCCACATGCCCCTGCCAACTACACTGGCCAGTAATGCTCCCACTATGAGAACCGCAATCAAAGCTATAATAAAACCTGCAATTGAGCCGGCGCCTTCTACCCAGAATTTGACCAGCATTTCCTTCGACCACGAAGCCATCAAAAAAGGTATGCGCATTATCAGCCAGACCAGTCCGTGATTTATATAGAAGCTGATGTTTTTCTGGATAAATCTGTATCCCCAGGCCAATATCCAGATAGTGAGCATTGTCGGCAGTAATACCGCCAGGCCACGCAGAAAGTAGTTCTTCAGATTCTTTGCCATTCTCATATCTGCTGACAGCAGTCCTTTGCTATTATAGTGCTCACGATTAAGTTTTCCCGTTTGCTCGCGGGCAACCGGCTTTAGAATAAAAAGTTACAATCTTACTCGCGGAAATTTACTACCCTGAAG
>JGI10211J34971_10000427_pt1 | contig 34028 bp, 37 predicted proteins | sample Etolagsediment_FD_34971 | JGI IMG/M metagenome (IMG submission 34971)
CTCTACCTGTACTTTTAGGATAGGATGCTTGAAAAAAATCATCTGACATCATACGATCTAAAAGCGTATAGTCTACAGTTCCTGTTCTTGCCCAGGCGCCATCTTTATCATAGCTACTTCCTTGATGTGCCTCAACCCACATGTCCAAGAGTACATTTCCACAGCCTGTATCGTACCCTATGAGTTTTTCACCCAACACCGTAATATTGGACATACCACCGATGTTGATAATAGAAACAGCATGACTAATATTACGAAATATAAACTCATGAAATGCAGGTGCCAATGGTGCACCTTGTCCACCCAAAGCAATATCTTTACGTCTAAAATCAGCAACGACAGGTATTCCTGTCTTTGAAGTTAAAATGTTAGGATCTCCAAGTTGCATGGAAAAAGGATACACTCCTTGGGGTGCATGCCACAGTGTCTGACCATGTAACCCAATAGCCTTAATAGACTTTGCATCTATCTTTTCCCGTATCAGTAAAGCAGCGACAGCCTCTGTAAAGAGTAAACCTAAACGATGGTCTATCTGCCCCATGCGTTCTATGCGACTTCTTCCTTCTATGATATTTAAGATATCTGCTTTTAGCTCTAAGGAAATGGGATACACTAAAGCGCTTATCAGTCTGCACTCCGAAGCATCAATTTCACACAATACAACATCTACACCATCAAGCGAGGTCCCAGACATAATGCCTATATAACGTTCTTTAGCCATGCTCTTCATCCTTTTTTGTCATCATAATACCAAAAGCAATCAGTGTTCCTATAAGAATTTGCCATGCAAAGCCTACATTAAAATCAAGTACTTCTCCAAGCGTATCACCAATGACATACGGTTGTAGCAGTAACACTGTCATAAATCCTCCAAGAAGCGCCAACGGTACAGTGGTTGATGAACCTCTGTTGGTAAATATAGCCGCGCCAAAGACGCCAAGTAGTCCCGTATAAGCAAAGGCCATCACCCCAAGAGCAAAGCTTAACAATGGTAATTGCGTGTAACGCTGCCAGTAAAATGAGAGCATAGCCATGACTGAAAGTGCTATGGCAAAAAAGAGTACGGCATGACGCCCTGCTTTCACAAAGTGCATTTCATCAACATTCAATCTTTTTTGTTTCCAAGGTTTATAGAGGTCTTCAATGGCTACAGATGACATCGCACCAAGCACAGAGTTTGAACTGGACAAGGCAGCTGCCACTGCACCTACAGTCACCAATCCTCTCAACCCTTCAGGCATTTCATGTAAAATATAGTACATAAAAATAGTGATCTTCTCTCCTTCAAACGTTTGCACTACTTCTGTACTTAAACCCGAAAGTTCGGGATGTTGGTAAAACAGATAGAGAAGTAATCCGATCATCAAAAAAAGTATCGCCACAGGGATGGTTAAGTAAATACTGAGCATCAATGACTTCTGTGCTTCTTTGGTACTTTTGCAAGCCAGAGCCCTTTGTGTCATGTCCTGATCCAGTCCATACGCAGCGATGTTTAACAGTAGCCAGCCACCAAACAATGCCCAAACAGAAAAACCACCAGACATTGACCAGTCAAGAAGCTTGAGTTTATTATCTATTTGCAGTGTAGAAATGATAGTTGAAAAGTCTGTATTGATACCTATATAAAGGTAGACGAGTACAGCAACTCCAGCCCCGATATAGGTAATGGCTTGAATAATATCTGAATAAATCACAGACTTTACGCCACCAAAGTAAGCATAAGCAAGTGCACCAAGCATCAAGATACCAATGGAAACAGCCACATGTGTTGCCGTGATATCCAAGAAGAGAATCATAGAGATAGCCAACGCACCGATGTAAAGTCTAGCACCAGAAGCAAAGAGACGTCCTATAAGGAACATCACTCCTGCCTGTTTCTTCGCAGTCTGACCATAACGTTTCTCAAGCAGTTCATAGACTGTAACTGCTCTAATAGCATAAAAACGGGGAATGAGTATTTTGGCCACAAATAAGACTGCCAAAAAAGCAGAAAAGTAAAACCCTATAAAAGTCATGTCTTTTCCATAGGAGTACTCTGGCCCACCAAGAAAGGTAGCTGCGGACTGAGAGGTCGCAAGTACAGACATCGCCACAGCAAACATAGGTACAGTATTTCCACCTACAAAATAATCACGTGTACTCTTCACCTGCACACGGCTTAAAAATACCGATGTCAAAGCTAATACTAAAAAATATACAAAAAATACAACCCAGTCAAAAGTACCAAATGCAGAGTTCATCATCTAGCTTTGGGTGGTGCTTTTAGATTTAGACATTTTACAGCACTTCTAATGTCTGACATAAATTTTTCACCCGGATCATACTTGAGGGTTCTGTATCCTTTGTCTTTTTCCAACCACAGGGAAGTTGCTTCCATCTGCCTATATTCATGGTGTCCTACCAAATACTCAATACTCGGATACTTGGCTTTGAGGTACATCACTAGATCGATATTGGCCTGGCGCTGTGCAGGAGTAAGGTCATCTATCTTATTCTCTTTCCCCCCTACATTCTCTATGCCTATACTTGAGTAATTTAGCCCTATGACATGACGTGCCATCCAGTTTTCTGGCATGAGCCGATACACAGTACCATCACGCGCCACTAAGAACTGCGAAGATACATTTAACGCCGAAGCTTTAACGATATCTTTTCTATCAGAGAGAAGTTTTTCTGGCTGTAAACGTTTAAATGATTTGTCAAAATCCATATCTGCTGTCCAGTGGAGTAAAATGATCTTAGGTGTGATCTCTATATGCTCTACTTTCAAGCCGTAATGTGAGTTGATATATGCCTTGGTCATAGCGATGCGATCAGGTCCAAAATCTATGGGTTTATCGATGATTTTGAGGGGTTGTATGGGTTTCGTAGTACAGGCTAAGGGTGTTACTTCTTCCTTAGCGCATGCGGTAAAAGAAAGAAGTGCGAGAGAAAGAAGAAGTGTTCGTGTCATAAATAAGTCCTGTGTCTAGTTGGACTTATTTTATCTAATCTTGGCTATGGTTTTCTTGTTCTTTTTCTTTTATCAGTACCCAAACAAGAATCACAGAAGGAATCCCTAAAGATATAATATAGCCAGGGATATCCAAAAATCCTTGTCTATTGAGATATAAAAAACCTATGATAAGCAAGGCATAGGCGCCTAATCTATAGATAGAAAGTGCCGCTTTAGTGTCTTTGATCGTTTCATAGACACTGCGTCTATTCTCTTTAAGGTTTTTCTTTTCCTCTTTAACTGTTTGGGCTAAACTCTTTTCTTCTTCCTTCACATCTTCACTATAGAGGTCATAAGGGTCTTCTAGTTTATCAATGGTATCTTTACTGTCATCCATCGTAACGATGTTATGTTTGACACGAGCATTGACCATACGTCTATAACTGATAATAGACGCTACCACCACAAGTGCTGAGGTTATATAGCCTATCTGCGTACTGTAAAGAAAATTAATATCAAAAAATATTATAGCAACTAGCAGTAGTAAAATATCTACTGTCACAAATACTGTTAAGATTTTACGATTTCTATCATTCATCATCATCCTCTCTATCATATTTCTCTTGCTGCTCTTTTTTATATCTATATTTGGGATCATTTGCAAGTTCATCTAATGACTTCTTCTGTTTTACATACGCTTTATAGACATTAGAGATAGCCGCACCGATACCTATAAATACACCGATCCAAAGTGTCCACCCTGCACCCGTCAATTTACGTAAACCCAAACCTATGGCGACACCTATGATCACAGCAACAACCATAGAGATACCCAAACTCAGTCCATCTGCGGCATTGACTAATTTTTTAAATTTTGGTTCTTCAACTGCCATCTTTACCCTCTTATCTCAGCCATGACTTCGTAGGCAGCTTTAATCGTTTCATCAATCATCTCATCACTCGTCTCTGCACAAATGAATCCTGCTTCAAAAGAAGAACACGCAAGGTAAATACCTTTGTCCAGCATACCTTTATGAAATTTAGCAAACATTGCAGTATCGTTCTGCAGTGCATCATCAAAATTCTTCACAGGCTTGTCTGAAAAGAAGAATCCAAACATACTTCCTCTTACATCTGTCACCAAAGGTATACTTGAAGCAGTTGCCGCCTTCTTAAAGCCATCCATCAGTTTTTTGGCTTTATTGCCCAGTGTCACATATAAAGAAGGATTGGATTTGAGTTTTTGAAGACTTGTAAGACCTGCTGTCATGGCTACAGGATTACCAGAGAGTGTTCCTGCCTGATAGACAGGTCCTTCAGGAGAAAGATAAGCCATTATTTCTGCAGATGCGCCAAAAGCACCCACAGGCATACCTGCACCTATGACTTTACCCAGGGTAACCATGTCGGGTTTCACAGTTGAAATCCCCTGGGCACCTCTAAGTGATGCTCTAAACCCACTCATCACTTCATCAAATATCAGTAACGCACCGTGATTTGTACAGAGGCATCTCAATTCTTCAAGGAACGCTTCATCCGCAGGTACAAGACCCATATTCCCAGCGATAGGTTCGATGATCACACAAGCTATGCCATCAGCAGAAGCTTCAAAACATTTTATGACAGAAGCAATGTCATTATATGTTGCCAAGAGTGTATGCTTTGTTAGGTCGGCGGGTACACCAGGGCTTGATGGACTTCCGAATGTCGCTAAACCAGAACCTGCTTGTACAAGAAGCGAATCGGAATGCCCATGGTAACACCCTGTAAATTTCACAATATTATCTCTCCCTGTCACACCACGAGCCAAACGTATCGCAGACATCACCGCTTCAGTGCCTGAACTCACAAAACGTACCTTATCAATGCTGTCAAAAAGTGTCACGATTTCACTGGCAAGTTCAGTCTCTACCGTTGTAGGTGCACCAAAACTGAGACCTCTTTTCACTGCTTCTATTACTGCTGCTTCTATTTGTGCATCTGCATGCCCAAAAATAAGCGGTCCCCAACTTTGGACATAATCAATATATCTGTTTCCATCGATATCAAAAAGGTAAGCACCTTCTCCTCTTTCTATAAAGGGTGGTGTACCTACTACGCCTGAAAATGCACGTACTGGTGAATCTACACCTCCGGGTATCACTTGATATGCTTCTTCAAATGCTGCTATACTTTTGTCATATGCCATCTTCTTAATCCTCATTATGTATAATTGTAAAGATTATACACTAACGGCACTTAGGGCTATACACAAGGAGCGCATCATCAGAACGCTGAAGGGATTGTTGCTCTCCTTATTGTTACACTTAATGATCTTGTGGCTTTTGATGAACAAGCCTTTAGATATTACGTTTTTACCTCCTCCCGCACAAGAAAAAAAAATAAGCCTTGATCTACAGCAAATAGTCACGCCCCCTGAACCAAAACCTGTTGCCAAAACACTACCTCAACCCAATTTCATACCTCCTGAAGCCATCGTTGAGAAAAAAATAGTACCTTTAAAAAGAAAAGTGTTAGATGAGCGCAAAAAAGTCTTTGCTCAGAAAAGTACAGAAGAGCATAACCAGACAAAACCCCAAGAGAAAGTACAAAAAAAGCCTATAAAAGAAGTGCTTGAAAAAAAANCTACNGAAAAAATTNTCAAACAAATCAAAAAAGAACGTCTGGTTAAGACAAAAACCGTGAGGAAACCTATACGATCAAATGATCCTCTTGCAAATGCTTTAATGGGTTCAGGTACTTCCCTGTATCCTTCCAAGCCAAAGAATAGACCTTCCTCTTCAGGTAGCTATGGTGCAAGGATGATCAACAAGCTGTATGGTGAAGAGTTTCATACCTATACTCAGACACAAAAGAAGTTCATTCAAAACAATCTGGGTACCATTCACAAGATCACCCAAAACACGCTTACCAGAAATGGCTATCCTGAAGTCGCCATACGCACCAGACAGCAAGGAACCAATATCGTCTCTTTTTATCTGCACCCCAATGGTGATATGTCTGACCTAAAATTAAAAAGACCTATAGGCCACCAAGCATTAGATCAAAATACTTTAGAGGTGATACGTACGGCCTATAAAGAGTATCCACTGCCCAATAAAAAGACAAAGATCATATTTTATGTTAAGTACAGTATTTATTGATCAAGATCGATACGATTTATTTGATATTTTTCCATAAGCTCTCTATAACCTCTTTGGTTCCTTGCAACAAAAGAGGTGTAGATTCAGGGTCTAACCAACGCATCACTTCTTTGATCTCACTCTCCGACATCACAGTACATCCGGCAGTAGGTACACTTTTAATGTGTATAAAGATACAAGAACCTGCACCTTTTTTAGATATTTCACCCTCTGCTATACCGTTATGGTCTACAACGACACCGTACTTATAATATTCTTTAGGGAACTTCATTCGTTCATGACTTGTATAGTCTTTGTTTAGGTTTGTACTATCGACTATTTTATTATAATATTTTGAATTGATATCATCTACACAATGGTCAGTTTCCATATAGACACTATAAGGGTAACGTATCTTAAATGGTGCATAACCAAAAGCTTGTTTGAGTTTGAAAATACCTGCGGGTGATTTCCCATCACCCTCTTTTTTAAGGATCTTAGCCTCTTGAGGTATTTCATGTAGGCCTATCCCCCATCCTAGTCCGTTTCTTCCTAATTTAATCTCTATCGCTTTACCTACTTCTACCCAACCCTCATGCTCTCTTTCATAGCGCTGCAAACTTCCTGAAGAAGTAGACCAATTGTCTGTTGTGACGACTAAAAGTTGTTTCGTATCGCGTATCTCTTGTGCTTGCAGTAAAAATGTAGCCAAACAAAGTATAAGTAATGCTTTCATTATGATATAATCTTTCTTATGGAATATGGAATATTATCAATAGCGATACCGCTACTCACAATTATTTTAGCCATTATAACCAAAGATGTAATCGTTTCACTCATGGGTGGTATATTTGCAGGTTTTCTGGTACTCAATGCCTATCATCCTATAGCTGCTTTTATAGCTCTTTTTGATGGGGTCATTGCGCTCTTTTCTGAAGAGTGGATAGCAAAAACGCTTCTTTTTATCGTCATGGTAGGGGCTATCATTAGATTACTGTCACTAAGTGGTGCCGTCGATAGTTTCGTAGCCTATTTAAGCCAAAAAGCCAAAAAGATAGACTCACCCAGAGGTGCTATGTTGCTTGCCTATGTTATAGGTATTTTGATCTTTATAGAATCTTCTATCACTGCGCTTGTAGCTGGTACTGTAGCCAAACCTCTATGTGACAAAAATGGTGTAAGCAGAGAAAAGCTTGCGTATATTTGTGACTCTACCTCTGCGCCTATCTGCTCACTGATACCACTTAACGCATGGGGTGCATTACTTTTAGGTCTTATCGTGACAGCCATTGATTCTCATATCATTTATGGAGATGCTGTTTCTCTACTTATTGCTTCTATCCCTTTTAACTTCTATTCACTGTTCACTTTAGCCATAGTTTCTGCTGTTATATTTTTAAATATTAATCTAGGAACAATGAAGTACTCTACCCCAGTACCTTACGAAATACCTGACGATACAAAATACATCAAAGCCACCCCATATAAAATGCTTTTACCCATTTTAGTGATGATTATCATGGTCCCTATAGGACTATACTTTACAGGAGAAGGTGACATTTTTAAAGGTTCAGGCTCAACATCCGTATATTATTCTGTGATTGTTACCTTACTTTTTATGTACCTTTATTTTGTTCCAAGTAAAACACTTTCTCATAAAAACTATTTCAAAGGTCTTTATGAGGGTATAGGCGACATGATACCCGTGGGCATTATCATGGTTTTTGCTCTACTCATAGGTAAGGTGATCGGTGAACTTGGTACGGCAACCTATTTGTCTCATCTGCTTGCAGGCAATATCTCACCTGTATTCATCCCTTTTCTGATTTTTATAGTTGCTAGTATCACTGCATTTTCTACGGGGACAAGCTGGGGAACATTTTCGATTATGATGCCTATAGGTTTAGCGCTAGGGGCGATGATGGATCTACACATCCCTTTAGTCATAGCAGCTGTGATATCTGGAGGCATCTTCGGAGACCATGCCTCACCTATCTCCGATACAACCATCATTTCATCTATGGCAGCAGGATGTGACCACATAGATCATGTAAGAACACAATTGCCCTACGCACTCTTGGGTGCAGTGTTGGCATCGGGTGCATTTTTAACCGCGGGATGGTTAACCCTATGAATTTCTTAAAATTTTTCTTTGGAGTCATTATCGCTCAGGCTGCAGCTTTTGTGCTGATTCTCTTATCTCCTACTGAAGCAAATATGACGGATATTTTACGTTTAGCTATTCCTTTGCTGATTATTGCTCTTATTCTTGCCTTTTGGTTTAGCTCCATTTCAGGACATCATAGAAAAGATGCTGTAGGCAAAGTAAAAGATGATTTTGCACATGAACGTGAAAAGCTTCGTACCCATGCCCAACGTGCCAAAGAACGTGTAGTCAAAGCAGCACAAAAAGACATTGCAAAAGAAACAGCAAAAGCCCATGCCAAGGCAAATTTCAAAGTGGGTGCAGCTTTTGCCGGTGCGTTAGGCATTGGTGCACTGTTTATATTTGCACAAATGCTCACTGTCGGTCTCTTAGCCATCACCGCAACCGGGGGTGTCATGGGTGGGTACTATTGGCGGGGAAGACGATTGCAGAATGAAAAGTTTAGAGAATTAGAAATACCTCAAAAGATAAAAGTCATAGATTCAAAACCTTTGCAAAGTAAAATTTCAAAAGAAGATAACGCATGAACGAAACAAAAGGAAGCAGTATATGAAACTTTTAGTCTCAGCCCTCGAACCCTCATCAAACCTACATTTAAAAGAGGTGCTTAAGCATACACACGATGTAGAACTCATAGGTATTTTTGATAAAAGTATTAAAGAAGGCGTACCCCTTTATGATATCAGTGAAATGGCCATCATGGGTGTGGTTGATGCCCTCAAAAAACTACGCTGGTTCTTTAAAGTGGCAGACCAAATGGTAGCACTGGCAAAAGAAGCAGATAAAGTACTTTTGATGGACTCCTCAGGATTTAACCTGCCTTTGGCTAAAAAATTAAAAGAGAAGTACCCAGAGAAAGAGATTATCTACTACATCTTACCTCAAGTATGGGCAAGTCGTCCTAAACGTGTCAAAAAGTTAGAACAGTATTGTGATAAGTTACTTGGTATACTCCCTTTTGAGATAGATTATTATAGTACCCATAAAGCACAGTATGTCGGACACCCATTGCTCGACGAGGTAAATGTACACAGACATGAAGAAGAAACCAAAGGGTGCATCGCATTTATGCCCGGATCTCGAAAAAGCGAGATCAGCCGTCTCATGCCTATCTTTCTTGAAGTGCGAAGAAAATTTCCCCAGATCCGTCCTTTGCTTGTCATTCCCCCTTCATTTTCTAGAAATAAGATTGCCAGACTCTACAAAGGCAACCGTGAGTTTGAAGTGATACGAGATACACATGAAGCACTTAGACGTGCAGAGTTCGCCTTTATCTGTTCAGGTACCGCCACACTTGAAGCCGCACTCATCGGTACCCCTTTTACCCTAGCCTATATTGCTAAAAAAGTAGATTTTTTCATAGGCACGAAACTTCTTGGCATCAAGCAAGTTGGCTTGGCAAACATTATTCTGACTCACTATAATCAGACCACACTGCATGATGAAATTTTGCAAGAAGAAGTGACAGTTGACAACTTGCTCAAAGCGTACTACAATACCGACCGTAAAATCTTTGCACAAAAATCGCAAGAGTTAAAAACCTATCTTTCTCACGGAAGTTCTGAGAATGTAGCAAAAATAATCATGGAATAAAAAAATGAAATTATTCACTATTTACTATGCACTATGCGCTCTGTCTCACAAAGAGACAATATGTTAGTACACATCTGCTGTTCTGTTGACAGTCACTACTTTTTGCAAAAACTCCAAGCAGAGTACCCAGAAGAAAAGCTTACAGGTTTTTTCTATGATCCCAATATTCACCCTTACTCTGAGTATTATTTACGTCTTTTAGATGTGAAGCGTAGCTGTAAAATGCTTGGTATTGATCTTATAGAAGGTGAATATGATGTCGAGAACTGGCTTGAAGCGGTTCGTGGTCTGGAGCATGAACCTGAAAAAGGATCACGTTGCGGTGTCTGTTTTGACCGACGTTTTGAAGTCTCTGCAGAAACAGCCAGTAACTTAGGTGAAACCAGCTTTACCTCTACACTGCTCACCAGTCCTAAAAAATCACTGAAACAACTCCAAATAGCAGGAGATGCTTTAGCTCAACGCGAAGGCATTAATTTTGTAGCCCCTGACTACAGAAAAGCTTCAGGAACTCAGGAACAAAATATATTGGCTAAAGAAGATGCCCTTTACCGTCAAGATTACTGTGGATGCATGTTTGCTCTCAATATCCAAAGGGATCAGCAAGATAAACTCGCAGATGAACTTTTTGTACCACTCTCAAAACAGGTACAGCCTGAGTCTATAGAAGAACGTATCCAAATGTATGAAAAGCGTTGGCATATGGAAGAAGAGAACATCCCCCATAAGATTATCAAACAACGTTTTTTAAACTGGCGTTTAAGTATGGGGTTACTACGTGTTCGTAAAGAAGTGATCCCGGCACACTTTTTACCCTACTCGACCCTCAAAGGGGAATATACCAGAGGTAAGATAGAGTATAACATTGGTGAAGTGCATCATATGAACCGTGATGAAGTAAGGTTCATCACCTTAAAATACTACAATGCACTTGCAAATACGGATTATAAAACGGTTACCCAACTTCTCTACGCCCCTCCTGTATTTGAAAAAGAGGTAGCCTTACGTGCAAAACTCGGCGTAACACCTTACGATCTCTCCATCATTATGGTGGTAGAAGAGATCCCTACCAATAAAATAGAAATCCTTTGCCAAAGCAAAACTTACAGTGATGTGAAAGAAGTGTTAATAACAATATAAACACTTTTTTACCAATATTTGGATAAAATTAAGTCAATTTTCAAATAAGGGTTTTTCATGCTTTATAACGTTGTAGATATACAAAACATATTACCACACAGATATCCATTCTTACTCGTAGACAGAATTACGAAACTTACGCCTGGTCAATATATAGAAGGTCTTAAAAATGTTTCTATTTCTGAACCTGTTTTTCAAGGACACTTTCCTGGTCACCCGATTTATCCTGGTGTGATGATCATTGAGGGTATGGCTCAAGCTGGTGGTGTGTTGGCGTTTAAGAGTATGGATGCCGTGAGTCAAGAAGAGATTGCAAATAAAGTCGTATATTTTATGAGTATCGATAAAGCAAAATTCCGTTCACCAGTAACGCCGGGTGATCAGCTAGTGTACAAAATTGATGTAATCAAGCATAAAGGTGCCGTGTGGCAACTTGATGCAAAAGCATACGTAGACGATAAAGTGGTAGCGCAAGCTGAACTTAAAGCTATGATCGTAGACAAATAGGTCATCTGATGTCTTTAATTCATGCCTCTGCAGTTATAGAAGATGGTGCCATCTTAGGCAATAATGTATCCGTAGGACCTTTTGCCTATATCGGTCCAAATGTAAAAATAGGTGACGATACCACAGTCGCTCCGAATGCTGTGATTGAAGGTCATACTACTATTGGTAAAAACAACCGTATTTTTTCTCATGCTGCCGTGGGAACGATACCCCAAGACTTAAAATTTGACGGTGAACATGTAGAACTCATCATCGGTGACAATAACACTATCAGAGAGTTTACCTTACTCAATCCCGGAACCCAAGGTGGAGGTGCAGTCACTAAAATCGGTAACGGAAACCTTCTTATGGGTTATGTGCATTTGGGTCATGATGTGATCATCGGAGATCACTGTATTTTGGCAAATGGTGCAACACTTGCTGGCCATGTTGTATTGGGTAACCATGTCGTCATCGGTGGATTGACACCTGTACACCAGTTCGTACATATTGGTGATTTTGCTATGATTGGAGGAGCCAGTGCGTTATCACAGGATATTCCTCCTTTCTGTTTGGCGGAAGGTAACCGTGCAAACTTAAGAGGACTCAATCTCACTGGTTTAAGACGCGCTATGCCAAGAGAAGAGATTAATGCCCTAAAAATTGCCTATAGAGAACTTTTTGAAGAAGGTAATCCACTTCAAGAAGTAGCAGAAACTATTTTAAAACGTACAGATTCAGAAAAAGTAAAACAACTTTGCGAGTTCATTCAAAACTCTAAAAGAGGTATTCCATTTGTAAGAAAAAAAACCAATGAGGATCAAAAATGACAACCAAAGCATGTAGCTTTTGTGAAGCACAAGAGAGTGAAGAAAATCCACTCATTGCTGGTGAAAGTGCCTATATTTGTTCAAACTGTGTAGTCTCTGCCTATAAAATTCTATTTGGTGAAGAAGAGCAGGAAGAACTACAAGCAGATACAGGTACCCAGACNCTCTATACACCCAAAGAGATAAATACCCTACTTGATGACTATGTGATTGGGCAGGAAAAAGCAAAAAAAACCCTCTCGGTGGCTGTTTACAATCACTATAAGCGTATTTTCAAAGATACTGTTGAAGATGATACCCAAATCGCTAAATCAAACGTACTTCTTATAGGACCAACAGGTTCAGGGAAAACACTTTTAGCACAAACAATTGCCAGATTTTTAAATGTACCTATCGCTATTGCAGATGCAACAAACCTTACAGAAGCTGGTTATGTAGGTGAAGATGTAGAAAACATCCTTACAAAACTACTGATGGCTGCAGATGGTGATCCCAAACGTGCAGAACAGGGTATTGTCTTTATCGATGAGGTAGATAAAATCGCCAGAATGGGTGAAAACCGTTCTATTACACGTGATGTTTCAGGAGAAGGTGTACAACAAGCCCTACTTAAACTCATTGAAGGTTCAGTGGTGAACATTCCACCAAAAGGTGGACGTAAACACCCAAACCAAGACTTTATACAGATAGATACATCCAATATACTCTTTATCTGTGGGGGTGCATTTGACGGACTGAATGACATTCTTAAAAGAAGACTTGGCGCCAATACACTTGGTTTTGGTCAGGAAAAACGTTCTAAAAAAGAAGAAGAAAATCTTCTTCATCTTGTAGAGTCAGATGACCTTGTCTCCTTTGGACTCATCCCTGAACTAATAGGTCGTCTCCATGTCCTTGCTACACTTGTTGAAATTTCACAAGAAGATATGGTGCGTATATTGGTAGAACCTAAAAACTCTTTGATCAAACAGTACCAAAAACTTTTTGAAATAGATGAAGTAAAACTGAGTTTTGAAGATGATGCGCTTGCGCTTATCGCAAAAAAAGCGATAGAAAGAAAAACAGGTGCAAGAGGTTTACGTTCCATACTTGAAGAGATACTTTTAGATATCATGTATGAATTACCTGAGCTAAGTGGATATGAAGTAGTGATTACCAATGAGGTAGTTGATTCAGGTGCAAAACCTTTATACATAAAAGACAAAAAAACAGCATAACTGTAGTAAACAGAAAAGGATAGAGATGTTTAAAAAATTATTAGGAATGTTTTCCAACGATTTGGCGATCGACTTAGGAACGGCAAATACCCTTGTACTAGTTAAAGGTCAAGGTATCAGTATTGATGAACCCTCAGTGGTAGCTATCCAATATGACAAGCATGGTAGAGAGCGTATTCTTGCTGTAGGCAAGGAAGCAAAAGATATGGTAGGTAAAACACCGGGAAATATTAAAGCCATTCGACCTATGAAAGATGGTGTAATCGCCGATTTTGAAGTGACTGAAATGATGATCCGTTATTTTATTGAAAAAGCGCATAAAAGAAAAGGTTTCTTTTCTCCACGTATTATTATCTGTGTACCTTATGGACTTACACAAGTCGAAAGACGTGCAGTCAAAGATTCTGCAGAAAATGCAGGTGCCAGATACGTCTATCTTATAGAAGAACCTATGGCAGCAGCAATCGGTGCTGGTATACCGGTTAAAGATCCTAATGGTAACCTGGTAGTTGATATTGGTGGAGGTACCACTGAGATAGGTGTCACTTCACTGGGTGGTCTTGTTATTTCTAAGTCTATTCGTGTAGCAGGAGATAACCTGGATCAAGCGATCATTGATTTCATTAAAAAGAATTTTAATTTACTTATCGGTGATCGTGTTGCAGAAGAGCTTAAAATTAAGATAGGTACTGCCATTCCACTCAAAGAAGAAATTAAAACAATCGTTCGCGGTAGAGATCAGGTTGAAGGGACGCTTACTTCCATGGAGGTGACATCTGAACATATTAGAACAGCTATGAAAGATTCACTCGAAGAGATAGCTGAAGCACTAAAAGATGTGCTTGAACAAACACCACCGGAACTTGCAGGCGATATCGTAGAAAACGGTATTGTTCTTACTGGTGGAGGTGCACTTATTAGAGGTTTGGACAAGTATCTTTCCGATATCGTGAAACTTCCTGTTTATGTGGCCGAAGAACCTCTTCTTGCCGTGGCCAAAGGTACAGGTATCGCACTGGATGAATTAGATCTTCTTCAACAAATGGCATATGAAGACTAGACTTGTCATCATAGCCATACTGTTACTTATACTAACAGTGCTGCTATCACGAAATGATGAACGTATTTCAGATACGTTCATCAATATCATCAATCCCCTCAAACAAAAATACAAAAATTTTACTCAAAATTTAGAAGATAAAAGTCAAAGCTATATTTACCAAAAAGAGTCTATAGAAAAACTAAGTAAAGAAAATCGTATTTTACGTAAGCGTCTTCTCAATCAAATACATTATATAGGACAAGTGAAAAATATTTATGAAGTACTTCCTCAATTGAGTCAATTGCCTGTAGAAAATATCTCTATAGCAGAGACCATATCTTATGTAAAATTAAATAGTTTTTCCCAGATCATACTCACTAAGCCTAAAGGACTAGTAGAAGATAAACTTTATGGACTGATACAAGGCAGTGTAGTTGCAGGAATTGCTAGAGTTCAAAACAATCAACTTTATGGTTATCTTACCTCAGATAAAAAATGCCGTTTTTCTGTTTTTATAGGAGACACCAAAGCACCAGGTATTGCTTTGGGTAGAAAAGAAAATGATATGATTGTCAAATTTATACCTAAATGGCATAAAATACAGGTTGGTGATACTGTTATCTCATCAGGCTTAGATGGTATCTTTTTCCCAGACTTGCCTGTAGGTGTTGTCACAGAAGTAGAAGTACAAAGTGCCTATACTGTTGCTCACATCAAGACTTATAGTGATATTTTTCACCCTAAGACCTTTTTCCTCATTAATGATGCAAAAGCAGCACTTGTAGAAAATTTTGACGCTAATGATACCAGACAAAGTAAAAAATACAGTATTCCAAACATTCACAATGAACAAAACCGTACCATTTCAGCCGTACAGGATATCAATGTGACTACACCTGTTGTCTCTAGCATACCAAGCCGTATTGATCAAACGCAGGAAGATGTTATTGAGCCATTGGAACCAGCTGAAATGGAAGCATCCCCTAAAAAAGTGAACGCAGTGAAGCCTAAAGCTGATTCAAGTAGTTTAGACCTCTTTTAAACCTTAGATTTGCCCTTTTTTAAGGGCTTTTTGACTCTATGTCATGTATAATATCAAACTAAAAATTAAGGGTATTTCTTCATGCCAAAACGCAATGACATCAAAACTATTTTACTTATCGGTTCTGGACCTATTGTTATCGGTCAAGCTTGTGAATTTGACTATTCGGGAACTCAGGCAGCAAAAACACTTAAAGAATTAGGCTATAGAGTTGTGCTTATCAACTCGAACCCTGCTACGATTATGACTGACCCTGAATTTGCAGATCGTACTTACGTAGAGCCTATTACTCCTGAAGTCATTGATAGGATTATCAAAAAAGAAAATGTAGATGCTATTTTACCTACAATGGGTGGACAAACTTCACTTAACGTAGCTATGGATATGAACGAAGCAGGTATGCTTGAAGGTATAGAATTCCTTGGTGCTCACCCTGATGCCATTAAAAAAGGTGAAGATAGACAACTTTTTAATGAGGCGATGTTAAAAATTGGTATGGACTTACCTAAAAGTGCCAATGCCTACAGTGTAGAAGAAGCAATAAAGGTTGCAAAAGAAATCGGTTTTCCTGTTATCAGTAGAGCTTCATTTACACTTGCGGGCGGAGGTTCAGGTGTTGCGTATAATATGGAAGAGTTTAAAAAACTTGCTGAAGAAGGTATTGATGCGAGTCCCATTAACGAGATAGAAATTATGGAATCTATGCTTGGATGGAAAGAATATGAAATGGAAGTGATCAGAGACAATAAAGATAACTGTATTATCGTCTGTTCAATTGAAAACTTTGATCCTATGGGTGTGCATACTGGAGACTCTATCACCATTGCTCCTGCATTGACACTCACTGACAAAGAGTTCCAAAATATGAGAGATGCCTCTTTCAAAATCTTACGTGAAGTAGGTGTAGACACCGGCGGATCAAACGTGCAATTTTCTATAGATCCGGACACAGGNCGTATGATTGTTATTGAGATGAATCCAAGAGTAAGTCGCTCCTCTGCACTTGCATCTAAAGCGACAGGCTACCCTATCGCTAAAGTTGCTACGCTTCTTGCAGTTGGATTTACACTTGATGAAATCACCAATGACATTACCGGTACACCTGCAAGTTTTGAACCCGTGATTGATTATGTTGTCACAAAACTTCCAAGATTTACTTTTGAAAAATTCCCCCTTGCCAACTCAACCCTAACAACGGCAATGAAGTCTGTAGGTGAAGTGATGAGTATGGGTCGTACCTTTAAAGAGTCTGTCCAAAAAGGTCTCTGTTCACTTGAAACCGGACTGATCGGTTTTAATCCTATCAAATGTGATGGTGAAGAGCTTGTGAGGGAAATCAGACGTCCAAACGAAAACCGTATGCTTTATGTATTTGAAGGACTCAGACGTGGGATGACAGTGGATGCCATCTTTGACCTCTCTAAAATTGACAGATGGTATCTTTACCAGCTTGAAGAGCTTGCCCTACGCGAAAAAGAAATGGACATAGCCCTACTCTCTGATGCTACACGTCTTAGAGAAGTGAAAAGTGAAGGTTTTTCTGACGCTATGATCGCTGAAGTTATCAACAAGAAAGAAGGTCTTAACCTTACAGAAAATGATATCTACAATGCCAGAGAAAAAACTGGTGTAGTACTTGAATATAACGAAGTAGATACCTGTGCTGCTGAATTTAAAGCACTTACCCCTTACCTTTATTCTACAACCAATATCACAAAGCTTCCTCAAAAAGAAGTATCTGTGTCTAAAGAGAAAAAGGTACTTGTGATCGGTGGTGGACCTAACCGTATCGGACAGGGTATCGAGTTTGATTATTGTTGTGTGCATGCTGCCTTTGCGCTAGAAGACATGGGTGTAAAATCAATCATGTACAATTGTAACCCTGAAACAGTTTCTACAGACTATGATACTTCTGATATTCTCTATTTTGAACCTATTGATTTTGAACATGTAAGAAATGTCATTGAACTTGAAAAACCCGATGGAGTGATCGTACATTTTGGTGGACAGACACCGCTTAAATTGGCAAAGAATCTTACGGCTATCGGAGCAAATATTTCTGGAACAACAGCAAAGGTGATTGACCTTGCTGAAGACAGAGAACAATTCTCCACATTCATAGATGAACTGGGACTTAAGCAGCCAGACAATGGCACAGCATTTGCTAAAGATGAAGCGATGGCTATCGCAAACCGCATAGGTTATCCTGTGCTTGTTCGTCCAAGTTTTGTACTGGGTGGTCGTGGTATGCGTACGGTATATAATGATGCAGAACTCAGAGAATATATGGATGAAGCGGTAAGTGTCTCTAACGACGCTCCCGTACTGATAGACAAATTCCTTGACAACGCTATAGAACTTGATGTAGATGCTATCTGTGATGGTAAAGATGTATACATCGGTTCAGTGATGCAGCACATCGAAGAAGCGGGTATTCACTCTGGAGACTCTGCCTGTTCATTACCTCCTATTTCTATCTCTGAAGTACTACAAGAAGAAGTAAAAGAGCAAACAGCGAAGATTGCGCTTGGTCTTGGCGTGGTTGGGCTTATGAATATTCAGTATGCCATCCATAAAGGTCAAATTTACCTTATCGAGGTAAACCCTAGAGCCTCGAGAACCGTACCTTTTGTCTCTAAAGCAACCGGTGTACCTCTTGCAAAAGTAGCCACCAGAGTGATGATTCAGGGAGACCTTAAAGAAGCACTCAGATACTATGATACATTTAATGTAGTAAACTTTGATAAAAAGATTATGGAACCAAACCTTAAAGGTCATGTTGCCGTAAAAGAAGCTGTTTTCCCTTTCAACAAACTTCCTGGATCTGACCTTATATTAGGACCTGAAATGAAATCTACAGGAGAAGTCATGGGTATCTCTGAAACTTTTGGTATGAGTTTTGCAAAAAGTCAATTTGCTAGTAAGAACAATATACCTCTTGGAGGCAAACTCTTTATCTCACTCACCCAGACTGATAAACAATATGCAGGTGAAGTAGGTAAAATGTTTATTGACCTTGGATTTGAGATCGTCGCAACATCTGGAACGCATGCAGCACTTCAAGAAGCGGGAGTACTTTCAACAAAAGTACTCAAGATCTCTGAAGGTCGTCCAAACATTGATGACATGATCAAAAATGAAGAGATATCTTTGGCCATCAACACTTCTGATAACAAAGCAAGTAAAGATGATGCTCGTACCATCAGACAATCCGTTCTTGCTAACCACGTAGCCTATTTTACAACATTAGCGGCCGCAAAGGCTACGGCATCTGCGATCAAAGAGCTTAAGGCTACAAATGGTGAACTTGAGCCAAAAGCATTACAAGATTATTTAAGTTAATTTCTCATTATCCTCGGACTTTATCCGTCGATCAATAAAGGCATTTTATGTTTAAAGACAAAGTTTTTCTTACTCAAACCGATACAACTATCGGTTTTGTCTCACAAAATGCAGAGAAACTTTCAAAGATAAAACAACGACCTCCCCATAAACACTATATCAAAGCAGTCAACTCTTTAGAGACACTGCAAACATTTACACGTGTACCTCAAAGTCATAAAAACAGAGTCCGAAGAGCAAATAAAACGACTTTTGTAATGCCAAATGGCCATTCTTACCGTGTCATCAAAGATACCCATCACTTGTTGCTGTTAGATCGACTGCAGTGGGCATATACAACCTCGGCTAATCTAAGTAATGAAATGTATGATGCATCTTTTGCTAGAGAGATGGCAGATGTTATTATAGAACCCATCAAAGAAACGCATCAAGCCTCACAGATTTTCAAACTTGGAAAAGATACACTAAAAAGGATACGTTAATGTCAGTCATCTATGAAAATAAAAATATTAAGATAGAAATAGAAGTAAGTGAAGTACCTTGGCTCAAGATATTCACACAACATCCATACAAAGAGATGAGTGAAGTTCCAGGTTTTGTAAAATTTGAGATTTATGATCTCTTGGATACCATAGAAAAAGAGATGCTCTCTTTCTATAAGCCTAAAAAAATAAATATTGCCAGTTTTGGTAACTATATGCCTCATGTCCATTGGCATATCATAGCTCGCTTTGAAAAAGACAGTTATTTTCCTGAACCTATGTGGGGAGAAAAACAGAGAGAAGGTGATTTGAGTTTACCTGAGTTTGAACTTTTCTGTGAACGTGTAGTTCACGCAATTAACGCATGATTTTCTCACCTACAATATACATTGTAGGTGAGAAAGTTTTCGAGCTATTTATTTTTTCTCGTTATGTTCTTCTTTATCATCAAATGTTTCTTCTTTTTTTGCAAATAAATTTGACAATGAATCTATATCAAGAAACAGTACAATCACAACTCCAATTACAATACCAATACCTACATAAACAAATTCCATGATAATCCTTTTTGAATAGTTTAAAACCAACTAAGGTTGTTTTATAGTATAACATAAATTGCTGCCATAAATACTACTTATTTAAAAACATTTTATGTTAAATGGTCTCAGGTATCTTCTGTATGCACTTCTTTTTACCCACAATGGCCGAGAGTTCATCACTCTCAACAATCTCTTGTTCTATTAACTTCAACGCCAATGCATCTATCTTCTCCCAATGTGTTTCAACCAATTTTTCTGTAAATGTTTTAGCCACATCTATCCAATGTAAAAATCTTTTTTCAATCTGCTGTTCAAGAAAATAATTATCTAAACTTCCGATAGCATCAAGATTGATATACCCCAGTTCTTTATCCATACCGATCGTTGTGATCGCTGCATACACTTGCAAAGAAGCTTGAGAAAGATCATTTACTGCACCACTGTCCATATGATCACTACCCATCTTTTTGACTTTAGCAACACGACCCGCCATCAACACACAAATATCAAAAAACAACTGTTCTTTTGTGACATTAGATAACTGATCTTCTGCATTATAAGAAACAAAACCAAGCATTTTACTTCGTGGGGCAATCGTCACTTGTTCGATTTTTATATGCGGTAAAAGCAATACTGAAAGTACAGCATGTGCTGCTTCGTGGTATGCTGTCATCTTCAGTTCTTCTTCAAGGGTTGTGACCATTTGTTTTTCAATTTTATGCCCGTATTTAATGATATTGATCTGTTCAATCAATATCTCTTCTGTGATAAGGTCTTTTTCCTGCTCTATCACATTTAACGCAGCCATACGACCCAATCTTTCAAGTTCCATCGCACTCATACCCGTTATATAACGGACAATACGTTCTATATCTATCTTACCGTCATGTGGTTTCTGCATAATCTTTTCTATGAAAAACCTTCTGGCATCTTTGTCTAGTTCTGAAACTTCCAATAAAAAATCCAGCTTTTCCGGGGCAGTTAATACCGGGTCGATACCTTCAAGACTTTCAGCGGTAGCAACAGTAAAGACCATTTCATTTGAAGACTCCAGTACTTTTGAAATATCGGAAAATGAAACATTGGTAATCGCACCTTGCATAATACCTTTAATATCTATGTCTTCAAGTATGACGACACATGGTGCATGTTTGGAAGCAATGTCATACACTTCTTTGATATATGAGAGTTCAAAAAGTTTTGAGCCCGATATCTCCATATATGAGAGTCCCGCTTCTTTGACAAAAGCTTTTGCAAGCATACTTTTTCCTACACTCACCGGTCCATAAATAAGCAAACCTTTAGGTGCAGGTGTATCAAAACGTTCAAGCATTTTGGGGTTTTTAACGATTTTTATAATGCCTTCCATACGTTTTTTGACCTGCTTATGCCCTACTACATCATCAAAACCTATTTTAGACTGTTTTAAATTTGGGGTATCTTTCTTTATGTTCTTTGCCATTATTGTCCCTTATATACTCTATATTATTATTTTAACATAACTCTTTCATTATCTGATACACAAAAGAAGTTATTGCTATTAAAGAAAGGTCTCATCTACCCTATTCTATTGGCAGAACAGAGTTAACTAGATATAATAAAATATTAAAATAAAGGATATAGAATGATCCATGAACTCTGTAACCCTGTGGTCAAAACCTTAGTAAATCATTTAAGAGAAACACAAACNGATGCATTGCGTTTTCGTCATATTGTGCAAGAATTATCACGATTTTTAGNCTATGAAGCGCTCAAAANTGAAACCGTTAAAGAAAAAAATATCAGCACTTGGCAAGGAGAGAAANAATTTGAATTTATCAAAGAGGAAGATCTTCTCTTTGTGACTATTTTACGTGCAGGACTGCCTATGATNGAGTCGGTTAGTGCACTTTTTCCTCAAGCCTCTTCAGGATTTTTGGCTATGAAACGTGATGAAAATACGCATCANAGTATACTTTATTATGATCGGATACCTGAATGTAAAGATAAAACAATAATCATNGTTGACCCCATGGTCGCTACTGGAGGATCACTCTGTGATGCAATTTCTTTCATTCAAACNAAATTACCCAAAAGAATCATTTCTCTCAATATTATTGGATCTCCTGAAGGCATGGCGATTCTCGAACAAAAACACTCTGATGTCGACATTTTTATAGCACAAATCGATGAAAAACTGAACGAACATATGTTTATCTTACCTGGACTTGGAGATGCCGGTGATCGATCTTACAATACAATAGAACCTTCTGAATGAAACAAAACGTATCAATATATTATGATTCATTAGTCAATAAGACTGATAGTAAATGCTTGCAAGAGAAGAAACAGTGTAATTATTTACAAAATACACGCATTAAATTCTCTTTTTCAGTCTCTACTAAGTGATATATTTTATAATAATATCTCTTATAATTAATATTTGAACTAATTATAAATTTATTTTATACCTAAAGGCAATTTATGGAAAGAAGAGACTTCTTTAAAAAAGCTATCGTCACGGCTAGTGCAGCGGCAGTGGGAACCACAACACTAAAAGCTGGACAAACCGTTCAACCTATTGATAACAGAAAAGTGTCACCGGTTGCGTTTCCGGAAAAAAGACCATTGATTATGTATTCTGACAGGCCTCCTTTGCTGGAGACACCCAGAGATGTATTTACCTCTGTACTCACACCCAATGATCAGTTCTTTGTACGTTGGCATATGCCAGACATTCCAACACACATCGATCCTGATACCTATACTATCCACATCAATGGACTGGTAAAAAAAGAGCTTCATATCTCACTTAATGACCTTAAAACAAAGTTTGAGCAAGTAGAAGTGACTGCAGTACTCCAATGTGGTGGAAATAGCCGTTCAGCGTTTAAACCTATTGCCGGTGGTATACAATGGGGTTCAGGAGCTATGGGTTGTGCTACATGGAAAGGTGTAAGACTTTCTGACCTTCTTCATAAGGCAGGTCTAGAAAAAGATGCTGCATGGATCGGATTTAATGGGTCTGAGAAAGCGGCATACTATGAAACACCTGAATTTATACGTGAACTTGAACTCACAGAACTTGATGACAATGTCATCCTTGCCTATGAGATGAATGGCGAAGATTTACCCTATCTGAACGGTTACCCTCTCAGACTTGTGCTTCCGGGGTACTACTCTGACTCATGGGTAAAAATGCTTTCGAACATTACCGTGACTAACGCATACAAAAAACTCTTCTTTATGGATGTGGCATATCGTGTACCAGACAATGAAACAGAGTCAGAAACACCAGAGAAAAAGTTTAAAAAGACCAAGCCCATCAAAAAGATGAATGTTAAGTCTGTCATCGGATACCCTACAAAAAATTCGATCATCAACCACAAATCACACGTCGTNATACGTGGTGTAGCATGGGATGATGGACATGGTATTCAAGAGGTGCTTGTCTCTACCAATGGCGGTAAAACATGGGATAAAGCCCTGCTTGATGATGGTAAGCTTGGACGTTATGCCTATAGAGCCTTTAGATTTGCCTATAAACCAACTACCTTTGGCAAAGTCACCATTATGACTAAAGCGATCAACAAAATAGGCCAAGAACAACCTTTCGCCAAAGATATCAAATGGAATCACGGCGGGTACAAATATAACGGTATCGATGAAGTTACTGTGGAGGTGATATAATGAAAAAACCCATCGTCATTGCAACACTGTTTGCATCAGCACTCTTTGCGCAGGTTCAAGAAAATGTAGAAGTCCCTTATGTAGCCTTCCCCATAAAGATGGGAAAAGGCTTTGATGCCATTCAAACACATTGTCTCATGTGTCACTCTTTTGGGTACATCACCAATCAGGGAAGACAGTCAAAAAAGTTTTGGCGTGGAAAAGTGGACAAAATGATCGTACACTTCAAAGCACCTATGGATGAAGCAGCGGCAAAAGAAACCACAGAGTATCTGTTCGAGCACTACGGAAACGGAAAGCTAAAATAACCCCAAAAATGCATAAATCTCTCTCGTTCCACCTCTGCGAAGGTGGACGAGATTAGGGAAACTATTCTCTTTCTTCACGCTCTCTTTTCTCTTTTCTGGAAGTGCCGCTTTTCTCTTTATTGCTTTTTTCTCTCTTGTTTTTTGTCTCTTGTTTCATCTTGTTTTTATCGTAAGACTTAGCTGTTGTTTTCGTTCGTGTTTTTACACTGTTTCTCTCATCTTCACGTACTTTGACCCTGCGATTTGTTTTAACATCATTATTGTTTTGTGTTCGCACGTTGGTTCTGGTGTTGGTTTTCACACGATTTCTATCATCTGTGCGTACTTTTAGAGGTGTTGTGACATTTTGTCTATCGTTTGTACGTATATTTCGTGTACGAACATTATTTCTATAGTGGCTTGAACGCTGGTAAGTTACCTTGCTCTTATAATATCCGTAGTTTCCATTGACTGCAGTGTAACGTCGTCCGTTATAGTAACGATATCTGTTCTGGTAGTAATGCCCACGACGGAATGTACGGTTCCCATAATAATAGGTTCCATTTTTGTAATACCCACCATAATAATAAATACCACCATAGTAGTAAAACGGTACACCATAATAATAAGGATAATTATAATTTGAAAGCGATACCCTTACACTCGAATAAGGCGTTGCATCATAATAACTGGCACCATAATAGCCTGTATTATGCGTTGCGCAACCCGAAAAGAAAAATGTTGAAGAAGCTGCAATAGCAAGCGTTAAATATTTTGTTTTGTTTAACATGTGAATCCTTTCATTTTTATACTTTAAGATATAAATGTGTAGCTATCGTGAAAACGCATCAATCTGCTATGATTTTAGCTATAATTGCAAAAAAATACAAGGAAGTGCTATGTGTGACTTCAACACTTTAACCCCGGAAGAAAAAATCCTTTATCATGAAAAGCTTTTACAGTGCGCAAACAACTTTGGAGGGAAAAACTTTTTTCTACAACTGCTAGAAGCCATACGTGAAACGAAACCGCATCCATTGACTGCGGGAAATAGTCAGTTTAGTATAGGCTTAGGTACGGTCAAGTGGAATAAAGTCATATTTAATGATAAGCTTCAACTCTTACTTAAGGCTCGAACAAACGAAAGTAAACAGAACAACTTCCTCCCAAAATCTGATGAAAAAAACTATAAAAAAATACTCAACGTTGTGCGCACATTAAAACCTATCGTCTTTCATGTAACACCTGCACACAAAGAAGATGGACCAGGGTTTTTCTTCCAACCTTTTGATACAGTAGATGAAAGTAAAACAAAATTAAATCCTATTTTTGATGCACTTTTCTTTTGTGCAATAGAGACAGTCAAAAAAATACTAAACTACGAACCAAAGGCATAGGAAATGACTGCTGGACAAAAAAGAGCCAACATNAAATATGGTCTTGATGTGGGAGTGGTACTCAAAGAAGACCAACCTACAGGCAGACTGACTTACGGAAAAGTACAAAAGATCCTCACTAACTCTCCTACCCATCCGCATGGTATCAAGGTACGTTTAAACACGGGGGAAGTAGGACGAGTGAAAGAGATACTGTGACACTCTTCATAGATGGTGATGCTTTTCCAAATCTTCTTAAGCCCATAGTATTACGAAGTATTGAACGGCTTTCTCTCACTACAAAAGTGATAGCAAACAAAAAAATAAATATAGGTAAGTCCAGACACATAGAGTATCTGATTGTAGATCAGGGAGCCGATGAGGCAGACCATCATATCGTAGCTTTATGTACGAGAGGAGATCTGGTTATCACCGCAGACATTCCTCTTGCAGATAGGATCATAAGCAAAGAGGCTCACGCCATTGACCACAGAGGCGAACTCTACAGTGTAGATAACATCAAACAATACCTTGCCATGAGAAATCTTATGGAGAGTATAAGGGAAAGTGGTGATATGACCGGAGGACCCAAAGCCTTTGGATCAAAAGATGCCCATGCATTTGCCAACCAGCTCAATGCCTTTTTAGCTAAAAACCTATGAGAAGATACGTTGCCACTAAGGTAACGTATCGCTCAAGATAAACATTAGCTGATGTGTACGGCTATCTCTCCATCTACTACATCAAATGCTACAGAAGCGCCTTCGACAACTTTGTCTTCAAGTATCAGTTCTGCGAGTCTGTCTTCTACCACTTCATAGAGTGCACGTTTAAGTGGACGGGCACCATATACAGGGTCGAACCCTGCTTCTGCGATGTAAGCCTTGGCATTGTCGCTCAACGTGATCGTGATGTCACGCTCTGCAAGTTTTGCTTGAATACTTTTAAACAATATATCTACAATGCTAGTGATAGCTTCAAGATCAAGCGGATTAAAGATCACCTGATCATCTAGACGGTTAAGAAATTCGGGTTTAAAGTTTCTTTTGAGCTCTTCATTGACCGCTACTCTTCTTTCTTCCTTGTCTGTGATCGTCATGATCTTATCAGACGCAATGTTTGATGTCATGATGATAATCGTGTTTTTAAAGTCTATTGTTACACCTTTATTGTCTGTTAGACGACCATCATCGAGGACTTGTAAGAGTGTGTTGAACACATCTGGGTGTGCTTTTTCTATCTCATCAAAGAGAACGACTGAGTAAGGTTTTCTTCTCACTGCTTCAGTGAGTTGTCCACCCTCTTCATAGCCTACATATCCTGGAGGGGCACCCACAAGTCTACTTGCAGCATGTTTCTCCATATATTCACTCATATCGATGCGAATCAGTGATTTTTCAGAATCAAATAAAAACTTCGCAAGCGTTTTAGCCACTTGTGTTTTACCTACACCTGTAGGTCCAAGGAACATAAAGCTACCTATAGGACGGTTCAAGTCACTCAAGCCTGCTTTGTTACGCTTGATGGCACGTGCCACTGCTTTAAGTGCTTCTTCTTGACCTACCACTTCCTCTTTGAGAATGCTTTCAATCGCTAGAATCTTTTCTTTTTCACCTTGAAGCATTTTACTCACAGAGATACCTGTCCAACGACTGACGATACTTGCTATCATCTCTTCATCCACAGAGTTTTTAAGTAATGTGCCTTCAGAAAGCATCTGTATCCATTTATCTTCCAATGTTTGAAGTTTCCCCTGTTCAGAAGGGATTTGTCCATACTCAATTTCGGCAGCTTTGTTGAAGTCACCTTCACGTTTTACAAGATCCGCTTGGGTTTTAAGAGACTCTATCGCACTTTTTACTTCTGCTATTTGGTTAAAGACATTTTTTTCATTGTCAAACTGACTTTGCAATGCCATGCGTCTCTCTTCTATGTCAGCGAGTTCTTTCTCTATCTCTACAAGGCGTGCTGTATTTTTCTCACTCTCTTCCATTTTGAGTGCTTCTTTTTCAACTTGAAGCGTCGATATCTCTCTTTTTGCTTTTGAAAGGTCTGTAGGCTCACTCTCTATCTGCATTTTAAGTTCTGCTGCTGCCTCATCTATAAGGTCAATCGCTTTATCAGGTAAAAACCTATCGGTGATATAACGATCTGAAAGTTTAGCCGCTGAAACCAGTGCCGCGTCCGTGATAACCACATTATGGTGTACTTCGAGTCTATTCTTGATACCTCTGAGTATCTGCAACGCTTCATTGATACTTGGTTCATCTACTTTTACCGGTTGGAAACGTCTTTGCAGTGCAGCATCTTTTTCAAAGTACTTTCTATACTCTTTAAGTGTGGTCGCACCAATGGTATGCAACTCTCCACGTGCCAATGCAGGCTTAAGGATATTGGCTGCATCCATACTTCCTTCACTAGCCCCTGCTCCAACGATCGTATGAATTTCATCGATAAACAATATGACATTCGCAGCTTGCTTCACTTCATCTACGATAGCTTTAAGTCTGTCTTCAAATTCACCTCTATATTTGGCTCCGGCAATGAGTCTGCTCATATCTAGTGAAATGACACGCATGTTTTGCAGGCTTAGTGGTACTTCTTTGTTCACAATACGCTGCGCAAGTCCTTCCACGATGGCGGTTTTACCGGTTCCCGGTTCACCGATGAGTATAGGATTGTTCTTTGTTTTACGAATGAGGATTTGCATCATACGCTGCACTTCTTCATCTCTACCTATCACAGGATCCAGCGCTCCATCAAGGGCTTTTTGGTTCAAGTCTATACCGTACTGTGCGAGTGCTTCAAGCGTTTCATCGCCACTTTGAGAGTCTATCTGTTTACCCCCACGAATACTCTCTAAAGTCTTTTTATATTCATTCATATCAATATATTTACCCAGAGTCTCTTTCATGAAACCCTCACCTGCATTTGCCATAAGCCATGCATCCACAGCCAGGTATTGGTCTCCATTTGCTGTCATGACGCCTTCTGCATTTTGTAAGGTACGTACAAAAGCTTGAGATAACTTNATATTCTCTTTGGTGACAGTTGAAACCGTTGGCAACTTGTTAGCGATGCTTTTAGCTTCTAACTCTATGGCAGCTTTATCAGCATTCATCTTGTTTAATGCCTGATGCAAGATAGAACCGCTATTGGTAAGCAATGCCCAGATGATATGTATAGGATCCACTTCCTGGTTTTTGTTATGCAGTGCTAAAGAGACACCTGATTCTATAGTCCCCTGCATTTGGTTGGTTAATTTTTCTAATATACTCATAGATAACTCCTTAAAATTGTTTAAATATGTTCTATTATACAACTTTAGTCACTTTGTGTCAAGTTTCTTTAATAAATTTAATAAGATATAAACTATTTCTCTAAACGATCGTGATAAAAAGTACGGTAAAGATCATTTGAAAAATGGTTAACCTTACTACTATAGAGTAACCCAAAGCATTCAAAGCAACCTCTTAGATGTTTTTAAATAAAATTATAAACCAATTCTCATATGGAGAGACCACCTTAATGATTAAAAAAAGCAAAAAAGTTATCGTTGCGGGACTTGTCAGTACCTTAGCTGTAGCATACATGTTCGGATCTTTTGCGCAAGCCAAAGATACTCCTGAAAAAACCTATACCCCTTCTACAGCTAAAGATAAACTTGAAGCTTATATCAAATTTACACAAATTCTTAATGTCATCGAGAGCCAATATGTAGATGATATTAACACTACAGATCTTGTAGATAAAGCACTCAAGGGACTGATGGCAAACCTCGATTCACACTCTTCATTTATGGATAACAAAGAATACAAAGACCTCACGGTACAAACCAAAGGTGAATTTGGCGGATTAGGCATCTCCATAGGTATGAAAGACGGTGCATTGACAGTCATCGCGCCTATAGATGGTACCCCTGCATTTAAAGCGGGAGTGAAAGCCGGTGATATCATTTTAAAGATCAACGACACGGCAACCATCGGAATGAATATCGATGATTCTGTCAAACTGATGAGAGGAAAACCTAAAACTTCACTCGTTTTAACCATCATCCGCAAAGGCGAACCTAAACCTCTTGAGATCAAGATCACCAGAGATATCATCAAAATCCAATCTGTCTATGCAAAAACCATAGACGATAAAATACTCTATGTCCATGTGACTTCTTTTGATCAAAAAGTTGTTGAAGATGTAAAAAAAGCTATCAAAGAACATGCAGCAACTGACGGTATGATATTGGACTTGAGAAATAACCCCGGAGGATTGCTTGATCAGGCTGTCGGACTTGTAGACCTTTTTGTAGAGGAAGGTGTTATCGTCAGTCAAAAAGGAAAAGTATCTACTGAAAATATAATGTACAAAGCCACTAAAAAAGGTACAGACACAAAGACACCTATCGTTGTACTCATCAATGGAGGTTCTGCATCTGCCTCGGAGATCGTGTCGGGAGCGCTTCAAGACTTTAACCGTTCTATTGTTATTGGGGAAAAAACATTTGGGAAAGGCTCTGTTCAAGTAGTGATGCCTGTAGGTGGAGATGAAGCCTTAAAGCTTACGGTAGCACGTTACTATCTTCCTAGTGGACGTACTATTCAGGCCATAGGTGTCACACCGGATATCATCGTCCATCTGGGTAAAATAGATTTTGAGGAAGATCAAGTTTTACTTAAAGAGAGTGATCTTAAAAAACATTTGGAGGGTGAACTCGCCAAAATAGATGAAAACAAAATGAAGTCTTCAAAGACAAAAACAAAGATACTTACCGAAAATAATGAAACAAAAGAAGATGAAAATATTATCACTGAGAAACAACTCTACAACGATTTGCAGCTCAAAAGTGCTGTAGATATCTTGAAAGCGCTAATTATTACAAGTAAAGGAAAATAATAATGACAAAAACGGAACTTTTGTATGAGGGTAAAGCAAAGAAGATTTGGAAAACGGAAAATCCAAACCTTCTTATATCTGAATTCAAAGATAGCCTCACTGCATTTAATGGTGAAAAGAAATCATCCGAGGAAGGCAAAGGTGCCCTGAACAATCAAATATCTACAGAACTCTTCAAATATTTGAATGAAAAAGGTATCCCTACGCACTATGTAGATACCATTGATGACAACAACATGCTTCATAAATCTGCTGAAGTGATTCTCATAGAAGTGATCGTAAGAAATATTGCTACAGGTAGTCTTAGCAAGAACCTTGGTATCGCAGATAAAACCGTCCTTCCTTTCACGCTTGTTGAATTTGACTATAAAAATGATGCACTTGGAGATCCAAAACTAAACGATCAACACTGTCTCATTTTAAACTTAGTCAAAAATACAGAAGAGCTTGATTACATTCGTTTTATGGCAAGAAGGATCAATACCCTGCTCTTGGCATTTTATGCCGGTCTCGATATCAAGGTTGCAGATTTTAAACTTGAATTTGGTAGAGATAAAGATGGCAATATCATCCTTATTGATGAACTTAGCCCCGATAACTTTAGACTTTGGGATGCCAACACTGATGAAAAACTGGACAAAGACAGATTTAGACAAGGTTTGGGTGGACTCACTGAAGCGTATAAGCAAGTATTAGACAGAATTCGTAATAGATAACGTTATAATAACGTTTAAAATCACAGAATGTGATGAACCTTTCGCTGAGAACAACTTAGCGTTAGCGTAGCTTTGTGGAGTTCGACTCCAAAAGTGTTATATTAAATTAGAGGAATGACAATGACAGCAGTAGTAAATGTATTTTTAAAAGATGGCGTACTAGACCCACAGGGAAAAGCCGCACACCATGCACTAGATTCTTTGGGGTTTTCTGGGGTATCGGATGTACGTATCGGTAAACAGATCATCATCAATCTTGACACGGAAGATAGAACAGCAGCTCAAGCAGAAGTAAAAGAGATGTGTGAAACACTGCTTGCAAATACTGTCATCGAAGAATATACAATAGAGATCAACTAGTATGAAAGTAGCAGTATTAAGATTTCCAGGTACAAACTGCGAGTTTGATACCCAGTATGCTTTTGAAAAGCTAGGGCATACGACAGCACTTGTATGGCATGAAGATGAGAAGCTTCCAGAAGACATCGATCTTGTTGTGGTACCAGGTGGATTCTCTTATGGAGATTATCTTCGCTCAGGGTCTATCGCTAGATTTTCACCTGTGATGAAAGCAGTTGCAAGCTATGCAAATGCCGGTGGTAAAGTGCTTGGTATTTGTAACGGTTTCCAGATCCTTACTGAAGCGGGTCTACTTCCAGGTGCATTGAAACGCAACAACAACCTGCATTTCATCTCCAAACACCAAAACCTTTGTGTCATCAACAATGACAATGCATTTTTGAACCAATGCGAAAAAGGCGAAGTACTGAACATACCTATCGCACATGCTGATGGTAACTACTACATCGATGAAGAAGGCTTTAAGAAGCTTGAAGCCCAAGGACAGATACTCCTTCGCTACTCAGATGAGAAAGGTGAACCTGTTGTGGTCAATGGTTCGGTGACTTCTATCGCCGGTGTATGTAACGAAGATAAAAATGTCTTTGGTCTTATGCCTCATCCTGAGCGTGCTTTAGAAGCGATACTTGGGAGTAAAGATGGAATACGCATGCTTCAAGGGTTTGAAGCCTCATGAAGCTCCTACGTACTCTATGGCTCTCTATAAGTCTACTATTGGCTTATACTGCCTTTTTGAGTGCGCAGAGTACATTTAAATACAGCTATATGCCTAAAAAGGTTTATGAAAACCAGCTCTTTGCCGTAACGGTCATCTCATCAGATGAATTGGCGACAGGTAAACCTCAATTTACCTTTGACAGTTCAAGCCAGACACAGCCTCTTTTTAAAACACCGCTTGTTGTCCAAAACGGTCGTGACAGTTTTTATACCTTTTATTTTAAAGCTTTTCATGATGACATACGTATTCCGAGACTCTTCATCACATCGCAACGGGTAGACACTTCCATTGAACCTAAAAACGTTTTAGTCAAAACACTCAAACAAAGAGAAGATTTTTGTCAGGTACTTGCTGCAGACATGAAGATCAAAAACTCACAAGTATCAAACTATGATGAAAAAAGTCATATTGTGACACTTTCCATAGAAGCCTTTGAAGCAAACCTTGAAGATATGACCTTAAAGAAAGCAGAAGAAGCCGGTATTGACTCTTTAACACGTGACAATGCAAAGGTGGCAGCTGAGTTCTATGTGGTTCTTCCTGTTGAAGAGAAAGTGCTTAAATTTACTTATTTTAATACCATTAAAAAACAGTATGTTTTTTTAGAAGTTCCTGTAGTCGTTGCGGATGCTTCAGTCAGTACGCAGTCTGATCTTAATCCTAAAGAAGACAGCTTTGAAAAGCTAAAAAAATATACTTTTATGTCCTTGGCTGCTTTCTTTTTACTGATGTTTTTACTAAGAAGAGATTTTTTCTATCTGGTCTTTGGTGTTGTCTCTATCATCACCCTGCTGACTTTCTATATACCGCACAAAAAAATATGTGTCAAACAAGGAGCCTCACTCTATATTTTGCCTACACAAACAAGTACAGTGAGTACCAAAATCGATGAAAAGCTTGATACTATGCTACTAGGTGAGCGTAAAGGGTATAAAAAGGTTGAATACAAAGAGGGAATCATAGGATGGGTGAAAAATGAAGATCTTTGCAACGATTAGATTTTACTGGGGTGCTTTTATCATCTCATTTAATACAGCAGTTTTTATGATCCCCGCTTTGATGCTCTTTGGCAAATACAAGAGCACTATCGTACATCATATCAATCGTTTGACACTTTTTATGATGGGTGGCTCTCTGGCTCAAGAAGGTACTATGGATACGACTGCAGATATGTATGTCATGAACCATCAGGGCATAGTAGACATCATAGGACTTGAAGCCCTGCAAAACAACCATTTACGATGGGTTGCAAAAAAAGAACTCTTTGACGCTCCATGGTTTGGCAATCTTTTACGTTATGGAGAGATGATCTCTCTTGACCGTCAAAACAAAGCTGGTCTTATTAAACTGATTAAAGATGTCAAAGCGTCTAAAGAAGAGTACCATCGCCCTGTAGCGATATTTCCAGAAGGAACAAGAACTGACGCACAGCCCTTGCTTCCTTTTAAACAAGGTACAAAGCTCATCGCGCAAAAGTTGGAACTGCGCATTCAACCCATCGTCATTACGGGAAGTAAGTGGGTGTTAAACGAACATGCAAAAACAGCGCACAACGGTACGGTCAAATATACATTTTTGCCTAGCTTTACGGTGAAAAAAGAAGATGAAGACTGGTTTGAAAATTTAAGAGCAGAGATGCAAAAGGTGATAGATGATGAGTTTAACAACAATCATCGCAGTCGCTAGTGGTGGTGCCATCGGCGCCACACTTAGACTGCTTATCAACGGATGGACCAATAAGCATTTTGTGCATGCTCTCCCCTTGGGTACACTGGCAGTAAACCTCATAGGTAGCCTTCTTATAGGGATGCTTTTTGCTTATTTTCATTTCAACACTTCACTCTCACCACAGCTTAAAACATTTTTAGTGACAGGAGTACTGGGTGCACTGACGACTTACTCTACTTTTGCCATAGAGAGNTTCTTTTTACTGGAGTCTGGACACTATGCACATGCTTTTGCCAACATGGCACTCAANCTTTTTGGTACCATCCTCCTTGCAGGGATCGGTTACGTACTCATTATGCAATTCACTAAATAAATAGGAAACACTTTGTCAACACTAAACCAAGAGA
>JGI10211J34971_10000429_pt1 | contig 33913 bp, 33 predicted proteins | sample Etolagsediment_FD_34971 | JGI IMG/M metagenome (IMG submission 34971)
AGGTCAATGTGGTTGGATCAGCTATGTTGATACTTCTCCAGAATGGCCATTTCCTTGCCTAGCGTACTCATGCGTGAGCCGACCAGCGGAATCGGAAAACCGGGCAACAGCATGTACCAGTACACATATTTGAACGCCAGTTTGCCCAGATGATTGAGGTAGCTCTCGTGCAACAGCGTCATCGGCCCTATATAGGGCAGGGGGAACTTGCCCGGCACCGGCTGAATGTCGTAGTTGAAATCGATCAAGGTCGCCTTACCATGGCCGGTTTCGATGAAACAGTTGGTATGACCATCGGCGATCGGCTCGGCCGCTTCGCCCGCGATTTCCCGCAGTAGATTATGCACGACCACCTCAGCCTGAAAATGGGCCACTGAGCCCGCCTTTGATGTGGGTACATTGGTATTGTCGCCAATCAGGAATATGCGCTCGGCTTTCATTGATTTGAGCGTGTGTTTGTTGGTCAGGCCAAAACCCAGCCCGTCACCCAGCCCGGCATCCTCAATGATATCCGAGCCTTCATGCGGCGGTATGGTGACCAGCAAATCATAAGGGACCTGCTGTCCGTCGGGGCTGGCGATGTGATCGTCACTCACGGAGCCGAGTGATAGATTGGGCACGACCTTGATACCTTTCTCGGTCAACAGTTCGGTTAATACATCGTTGCACACGGGTTTGGTAAAGGCGCCACTCAAAGGGGTGACCAGAGTCAGACGGGTTTTCTCGCGCAGGCCGCGCTTGAGCAAATAGCTGTCGACCAGACCGGCAAATTCCAGCGGTGCGACAGGACATTTGATGGGCATTTCGGCGATATCGATGACCAGATCGCCGCCCTTGAACGACTCCAGTTTTTTGGCCAGTTTGAGTGCGCTGTCGGGGGTATAAAAGCCGTGCGCCCGGTCACCCCAGCGTTCGCTGAGTCCGGGGATATCGTCAATGACCGTTCTTGATCCCAGCGACAGGACCAGCCAGTCGTAATGATGGGTCGTGATATTGGTGGTGACTGTTTGTCGCTCAGAATCCAGAGACTGGATGTCCTCACAGGCGTAGCTGACGCCTTTGCCAATGTAGTTCGCGGTTTTGCGTTGAATATCGCTCAGTTTACGATAACCCGATTTGGCGAAGGGCATGAATAGCAGCCCGGGCTGATAGGTGTGCATCGGTGATTTGCCAATGACCTTGATGTCGAGATCCAGATTGTCTTTACGCGCCTTGCGCGCAAGCATGTTGGCGGTGATGAGTCCCCCGGTGCCATCACCCAATATGAGAATCTTTGCAGCCATGACATTAACCCCCGTTATTCAGTCATCCAACCATTAGTATCTACTAATGCAGTCGATTGTGGGTGGGGGGTTTTTGTGAATCGTGCGGATTTTTGTCTCAGGTCAAGAAAATTGGCCTGATGAAGCGCCTTCGGGCGTGAGGCTGCCAGACAGGCAAGGCGCGCATAAACCGGGAAACTGGACTTGCAACTTCCCGGCTATGCATCCGTTGAATGTTCAACCAATTTCGTGATTGGCCATGATTTCCAGCGCACGGATCATGGCCGAATGATCGCGGTCACCCAGGCCGTGCCCCTGGCAGGCGTTGAACAGTTCCTGCGCGGTCGCGGTATTGGGCAGACTGATGCCCATCGAGCGCGCGCCATCCAGTGCAATGTTCAGGTCCTTTTGATGCAGGCCGATACGAAAACCAGGATCGAAGCTGCGTTTCGTCATGCGCTCGCCATGGACCTCAAGTATTCTGGAATTGGCGAACCCGCCCATCAGGGCCTGGCGAACCCGTTCAGGATCGACGCCCGCACGCGAAGCAAACAGCAGGGCCTCGCTCACCGCTTCGATATTCAACGCCACGATGATCTGGTTGGCGACCTTGCAGGTTTGTCCGGCGCCGTTCTCTTCACCGACCAGTGTGATGTTCTTGCCCATCAGTTCAAGTAAAGGCCTGGCGCGTTCGAAGGCCACGAGCGGGCCACCGACCATGATCGTCAGTGTTGCGGCCTTTGCGCCGACTTCGCCTCCGGATACCGGTGCGTCAAGGTAGTCGCAGCCCAGCGCGTTGAGGCGAGATGCGAAGTCCTTGGTGGCAATGGGTGAGATCGAGCTCATATCGATGAACAGTTTGCCCGGGCTCAATCCATTCGCGACGCCGTTTTCGGCGAACAACACCTCTTCGACCTGGGGGGTATCGGGCACAATGGCAATGATGATGTCGGCTTTTTCCGCGACCTCGCGTGCGCTGCTGCAGACCACGGCGCCCTTTTCGGTAATGGAGACAGGAAGTGGGCAGCGGTGTTGTACGACGAATAATTCGTGGCCGCCGTTTTGCAGATGTTCCGCCATGGGGCGACCCATAATGCCTAGACCGATAAAGCCGATTTTGCTCATAGAGATTCTCCCGGGTGATGTGATGGTGATGGATTATGGCTTGCGCGGGTCGGCGCATATTGTGAAAGCGTAATCATGGACATATTCAGCGGCATGTTCAAGGACGAGGGGCTGATCAAAAACTCAATGCAGTCCATCGCACGGCCCATTTTTTACGGCGAACACAAAAGCCACCCGGAGGATGGCTTCGGGCGGTCGGCGAAAATCTCAGAGAGCGGTGATTTTAAATCCTCTGTCGGAGATCAGTAAATCCAAGGCATTCAGGCGTAACACCAAACCACCGGCTTAGCGCCGGTGTTTGTTGATTGCCGCCCCTTTATTTCATCGTTGGCATATGAAAATCGGCGCCTGCCCTGATGCCGGTCGGCCAGCGCGAGGTGACTGTTTTCAGCCGCGTGTAGAACTGCACGCCTTCCGGGCCATGCATGTGAACGTCGCCGAACAACGATCGTTTCCATCCGCCAAAGCTGTGAAAGGCCATGGGCACGGGAATCGGCACATTGATACCGATCATGCCAACCTTGACGCGGCTGGAGAAAGCGCGTGCTGTGTCGCCATCTCGTGTAAAGATCGCGGTGCCGTTGCCGTATTCGTGATCATTGACCAGTTGCAGAGCCTGTTCGAAGTTGTCCACTCGCACCACACACAGGACCGGTCCAAAGATCTCTTCCTGGTAGATGCGCATGTCGGGTTTGACATGATCAAACAAACAACCGCCGAAGAAGAATCCATTCGGGTGGTCGGCATTAATCAGATTGCGCCCATCCACCAACAGATTCGCCCCTTGTTGAATACCGCTGTCGACGTAGGCGGAGACCTTGTCGCGATGCGCGGCACTGATCAGCGGGCCCATTTCGGAATCTGGATCCGTGCTCGCGCCGACTTTCAGGGCGCGTACGCGTGGCGCCAGTTTCTCGACCATGGCGTCGGCGGTGTTATTGCCGACCACCACAGCCACCGAAATCGCCATACAGCGTTCACCGGCAGAACCATAGGCCGCGCCCATCAGCGCGTCTGCCGCCTGCTCAAGATCGGCATCGGGCATGATGACCATGTGGTTCTTGGCGCCGCCCAGCGCCTGGCAGCGTTTCCCCTGCGCGGTCGCGGTTTGATAGATGTATTCGGCGACCGGCGTCGAACCGACGAAACTGACGGCCTGCACATCCGGGTGGTAGAGCAGGCTGTCGACGGCCTCCTTGTCGCCATTGATGACGTTGAAAACCCCGTTGGGCAGTCCGGCATCGCTTAACAGTTCGGCCAGACGTAATGCGGTCGATGGCACCTTTTCGGAGGTCTTCAGTACGAAGCTATTACCGCAGGCGAGCGCGACCGGAAACATCCACATGGGCACCATGGCGGGGAAGTTGAACGGGGTGATACCCGCACAAACGCCCAGTGGTTGGCGAATCGAATGACTGTCGACACCGCTCCCCACATTTTCAGAGAATGCGCCTTTCAGCAGGTTGGGTGCGCCAGTGGCGAATTCCACGACCTCGATGCCGCGCACCACCGACCCCCTGGCGTCACTGAGCACCTTGCCGTGCTCCATCGCGACCAGATTGGCCAGTTCTTCAAGATGACGGTCGAGAATTTCCTTGTAGCGGAACAGGATGCGCGCCCGTCTGAGCGGTGGCATATCGCGCCAGGCTGGAAAGGCTGCCGCGGCCGCGGCAACGGCATTATTGGTTTCGGCTTGCGAGGCGAGGGGAACTCGCGCGCTGATTTCGCCCGTGGTCGGGTTGAATACGTCGCCAAAGCGCTCGCTTGCGCCCTCCACGCGGTGACCATTGATATAGTGGTGCAGAGTTTTTGTCATGGTGATGGCCTGCTGTTTGGAATTTTGATTCTAAATTTGGGATTGCTTTTTTTGGTAATCATACCGTTTAAGGCAAATTTGTATATGTTGAACGTGCAGATTGCTCGGCATAAGCTGTAGCGCGCTGGTCGCACAGGTTGTGAAGGCTTAAACCAGGGTGTCAGCAATGCGGCTATTGTGCGTTTCGCGTTGTCAATGCAATCGGATAAATTGCTGTGGACTTGCTCTCGTTGTGTGTTTATTCTTTCGGTGCGAATAAACAAGAACAATGCATTTCCGATTTTCAAGAGCTTTAAAGCCGACATGAATCGGTAATCATTATCACCAACCCGGAGGATCAACATGAAACAAGATGAAACCGTTTCCCAAGCAAAACAGCAAACCTCAGCGGACAGCACTGGTCGGCGTAAATTCCTGAAAGGCGGTTTGGCGGCAGCAGCTGGCACAACCCTTCTGGGCGCGCCCGCAGTCGTTACAGCCGCCAAACCGGTCGTTGTAAAGATGCAGACCTCATGGCCGTCATCGGACATCTGGATGGATTTTGCACGTCAGTACACCGAGCGCGTCGAGCGTATGTCGGGTGGCCGACTGAAGATTGACCTGCTGCCAGCGGGCGCCGTGGTCAAGGCCTTCCAGGTGATGGATGCGGTCAGCGACGGTGTGCTGGATGCCGCGCATTCGGTACCGGTTTACTGGTATGGAAAAAACAAGGCGGCCTCGCTGTTTGGCACCGGCCCTGTTTTTGGTGGCAGTGCGACCACCATGCTGGCCTGGTTCAACGCCGGCGGCGGACGCGAGCTTTACCGCGAACTGACACAGGACAAGATGGGCCTCAACGTGGTCGGACTGCTGGGCTTCCCGATGTTCGCCCAGCCGTTTGGCTGGTTCAAGGGTGAGGTCAACAAGGCTTCCGATCTGAAGGGCTTCAAGTATCGTACCGTGGGTCTGGCGGCAGATCTTATGCAAAAGATTGGTATGAGCGTGGCCCAGTTGCCTGGCGGCGAGATCGTGCCGGCCATGGAGCGTGGCGTTATCGACGCGTTCGAATTCAACAACCCGTCTTCTGACCGCCGTTTCGGTGCTCAGGACGTGGCCAAGAATTACTACCTGTCATCCTACCATCAGGCTTCCGAGAGTTTCGAATTCCTGTTCAACAAGGACTTCTACAACGATCTCGATGACGATCTGAAGGCGATTCTGGAATTCGGCGTTGAAGCCGCCAGTACCGCCAACACGGCGATTGCGATGGATAACTATTCCAGGGATCTGGAAGAACTGCAATCCAAAGATGGCGTCAAGGTTCATCGTACCTCGAAGGATATTCTTGATGCCCAGCTCAAGGCCTGGGATCAGATCATCCCAGAGCTGGAAAAAGACCCGTTCATGAAGAAGGTTCTGGATAGTCAGCGAGCATGGGTCGAGCGCGTTGCGCATTACGAGTTGATGAACGCACCGGATTACGCGCTGGCTTACAACCACTACTTCCCGGGCAAGCTCAAGCTGTGATCCCTGGCGATCTCTGAATAGCCCACGGCGGTGTTCTTGTGACATCGCCGTGCGGTTTTGTTTATTTCAGTCTATCGAGTTTTCGAGGGTAAGCGCATGCACGCATACATTCAATTCGCCGACAGCCTGTCTGCGTGGTTTGGCAAGGCGTTTGCCTGGCTGATCATGGTTATGGCGATCGGTGTCGGTTACGAGGTTCTTGTTCGCTACGGCTTCAATGCGCCGACCAGTTGGGCCTTCGATCTCTCTTATATCACCTACGGTACCCTGTTTATGATGGGCGGGGCCTATACCCTGTCGCGCGGCGGCCATGTGCGGGGCGATTTCATCTATCGGTTGTGGAAGCCAAAAACGCAGGCCAAGGTTGAACTGGTGCTGTATTTCCTGTTCTTTTTCCCCGGAATTCTGGCGCTCATCATCGCCGGCTGGAAATATGCCGAGCGTTCCTGGCGTTATCTTGAGGTCAGCGTCAACAGTCCGGCCGGTATTCCCATTTTTCAGTTCAAGACCGTTATCGTGGTGGCGGGCGTGCTGATGTTGATACAGGGCATCGCCCAGGTATTTCGCTGCATTATCTGTATTCGTACCGGTGAATGGATCATCGCCGCCGAGGATGTCGAGGAAACGGAGATCCAGCTAGCGCGCCAGAAGGGTGTGCAACCAGGCCATTTCGCCTCCAGTGCCGCGCGTGAAGACGGCCGCGGATTGAAAGAAGAATTACAAAACCAGCAGGAGAAATAGACCATGTCCGATCCAGTTATTGCGTTGTTCATGCTGGGCATATTCCTGCTGATCATTCTGCTTGGATTCCCAGTTGCCTTTACCCTGATGGCGATGGGCATCATGTTTGGTTATTACGCCTATTTCGACGCCGACCGCATGTGGCGCGCCTATGATCGAGCGATCGACAAGGGTGACGCCAGCCAGTTAGAACAAATCCAGCTGTGGATCGAGGGGTTATTCAATAACCGAATATTCGATTTATTCGTCAACCAGACCTATTCGGTCATGGATAACGACGTGTTGACGGCTGTGCCTCTTTTTCTGTTCATGGGGTATATCGTCGAGCGCGCCAATATCGTTGCCCGCCTGTTTCATACCCTGAACATCGCCGCGCGCAATGTGCCCGGTTCGATGGCGGTTGCAGCGCTCATTACCTGCACGTTGTTTGCGACCGCAACCGGTATCGTCGGCGCGGTGGTCACACTGATGGGCCTGCTGGCTTTTCCAGCCATGTTGAATGCGCGTTACAACACCAGCCTGGCGGCCGGGGTTATCTGTGCAGGCGGCACGCTGGGCATATTGATACCTCCCTCGATCATGCTGATCGTGTACGCGGCAGCATCCGGTGTGTCGATCGTCAAACTGTACGCAGGCGCATTATTACCTGGCTTGTTACTGTCAGGCCTGTATATCACTTACGTGGTGATTCGAGCGATGGCGCAGCCAGAGCTGGCGCCAAAACCGACCAAGGAAGAGATCGGGGAATACACGACAGGGCAAATCATCCTGCAGTTGCTGACATCTTTCTTCCCACTGGCTTTCCTTATCCTGGCGGTGCTTGGGGCGATCCTTTTTGGTCTGGCCACACCCTCAGAGGCCGCGGCGGTCGGTGCGCTGGGGGGGCTACTGTTAACCTTTCTGTACCGGGCCTTTACCTGGCAGCGCCTGCGTGAATCGGTTTACCTCACGGTGCGTACCACGGCCATGGTGTGCTGGTTGTTTGTCGGCTCGTGGACCTTTTCCTCGGTATTTTCCTATCTGGGCGGCGAGCACATCATCAGTGAGTTCGTGACCGGGCTCGACATTTCACCAATCATGTTTCTGATCATGGCTCAGCTCATCATTTTTCTGTTGGGCTGGCCGCTGGAATGGTCGGAGATCATCATTATATTCGTGCCGATTTTTCTGCCCTTGTTGCCGCATTTCGGTATTGACCCGTTGTTCTTTGGCATCCTCGTGGCGCTTAATCTGCAGACATCGTTCCTGACGCCACCCATGGCGATGTCAGCCTATTATCTCAAGGGTATCGCGCCACCGCATGTGCAGTTAAACGAGATATTCAAGGGCAACTATCCGTACCTCGCGATGGTCGTATTCGCCATGGTGATCCTGTACAACTTCCCGCAGATTGCTTTCTACCTGCCGGAGCTGGTGTATGGGAACTAGCGATCCGCTGCGGCAAGCCGTGGCAGCTGATCCGGCGCAGATGAGCGCGCTGGAAGCGCGCCAGCAAATCAATGCAGGTGTGTATACCGCCACGGATTTGGCCGCGTCCTGCGTGCGCCGGATTCGCGCCAGTGAGGCAGAGGTGGGCGCCTGGCAGTTTCTTGACGAGGAGCATGTCATGCAACAGGCTGCGCAGCTCGATGGCTATCGCCGCAGCGGTCGACCGCTAGGTTCGTTGCACGGGTTGTGCGTGGGCATCAAGGATATTATCGACACTGAAGATATGCCGACGCAAAATGGCAATGCGCTCGATGCCGGCCGCAAACCCGATGAAGATGCCTGGCTGGTATCGCGGTTACGCGCTGCCGGGGCCGTGATTCTGGGCAAGACCGTTACCACCGAATGCGCCTACCTTGCGCCGGGTAAAACCCGTAACCCGTTTAATCCTGAACATACGCCGGGTGGTTCCTCGTCCGGGTCTGCCGCCGCCGTGGCCAGCCACATGGCTCCGCTTGCAATTGGAACGCAGACAGGCGGCTCGGTCATTCGTCCGGCCTCGTATTGCGGCGTTGTCGGCTACAAACCCAGTTTTGGCATGATTCCGCGTAGCGGGATTCTGCGAGCATCGCGTCGTCTTGATACCGTCGGTGTATTCGCACGTAGTGTTGAAGATGCAGCGCTGCTTGCTGATGCGCTGGTTGGGCATGACCCGGCCGATCCCGATTCGATCAACCAGGCCTCGCCACGTCTGTTGGATATGTCCCAGTCGACCCCACCGGTAACACCGCAAATGGCGTTTATACGGACACCGGCCTGGAATGCGATTGACGATGACTGTGCCGAGGGTTTTAACGAACTGGTCGATGTATTGGGCGATCATTGCGACGAGATTGAACTACCCGCGGTGTTCGCAGAGGGCGCCACGGCCCATCGCCGCATCATGCAGGCCGAAATGGCCTACAACCTGAGGCATTACTACGAGCGCGGTCGCGACCAGCTTGCGCCTGAAACTCGTGACGTGATCGAGAAAGGTCGACAGATCAGTGCCCAGGATTACTTCGCCGCACTGGATTGGCGGGAAAGCCTGTATGCCGGCCTTGAAGAGATCTTTGAGCGTTATGACCTGATCATAACGCCGGCGACCAGCGGAGAAGCGCCCGCCGGGCTCGACAGTACCGGGAGTGCTGCATTCAACGTATTGTGGTCGTTGCTTGGCGTCCCCGCGCTGACTTTGCCCCTTTTACAGGGTGCGAACGGACTTCCCATTGGTGTTCAACTGGTTGGGCGGCGTATGGATGATGGTCGCTTGTTGCGCAGCGCGGGTTGGTTAGAGCGCTTTGTCGCGGCACTCGGCTGAACCGAAAACAACAGGGGAATCAAACATGTCTGACATCATTATGGCCCTGGTTGCGCTGGCGACCCTGATTGCATCACTGGGCGTTGTAGCGTATTTCGTGCCCGAGATCGATCTTATTCTGGTTATCGGATTCGTATCGTCGCTGGCGATCTACGATTTCTGGCAGAGCTTGCGCAACAAGAAGCAATCCTGACCGGCTCAGCCGGGTTTGCGTCCCTCCAGCGCAAGGATCAGCGCGCTGTGGTCAAGTGAGCCCTGGCCCCGATCGATCAACTCCTGATACAGGGCTCGGTTGAGTTGCGTTGCGGGTAATTGCTGGTCATATGCGGTCGCAAGATCCAGAGCCTGCGACAAATCCTTGTGCTGAGTCGTGATCTTTCCGCCTGGTGTGAAGCTTTCATCGATCATGCGTTGGCCGTGCACTTCCAGAATTCGCGATGCCGCAAAGCCCCCCATCAAGGCCTCGCGTACGCGATTGAGATCGGCCCCGGCCCGTTTAGCCAGGGTCAGCGCTTCGGCCACCGCGCCGATATTCAAACCGACAATGATCTGGTTTGCAGCCTTGGTCACCTGGCCCGTACCAACTTCACCGATGTGCACTAGCGATTTTCCCAGCACGTCAAACAGGGGGCGCGCACGTTGCACCGATTCAACTGAACCACCAGCCATGATCACCAGGTCACCATTGATGGCCCCGATCTCACCACCGGATACCGGTGCATCGATGTACGCCACTGATTTTTTTTGCAATTCGCTGGCGAAGCGGCGCGTTGCGTCCACTGCTGTCGTACCCATGTCGATAATCAGGCTGCCAGACCGGATGCTACCGGCAACACCATTGTCCGCGAAAAGGACTGATTCCACTGCATGCGTATCGGCCAGCATGAGAATGATGATGTCGGCTTGGCGCGCGACTTCGGCTGGCGATTCAAGCGCGGTTAAATTGGCCTGCTGCAGGCTGTTGGCGATCGGGCGGGTGCGGTTGTAGACGAAAAGCCGGGCGCCCGCGGCATGCAGATTCAGGCACATGGGCTTACCCATCAGGCCGAGGCCGATGAATCCGATGCGCTGGTTTTGCAGAGGGTTCATAGATAGAACCCGCATTGTTCGATCGAGTTGCGCACGCAGGCCTCGTCATCCGATGATTCACCGCCTGCCGCGCCAACGGCGCCGACGATGGCGCCATGCTCGTCGTGTACTAGCACGCCCCCTGGCAATGGAATCAGGCGGCCTTCCGTCATGCTGTTTAAGGCGTTGATGAATCCGCGTTGCAACTCGTCACGCTGGTAACGCTCGGCCAGTGTATTGCTGTCAGCGGCCAGGGCTAGCGCGCCCCAGGCCTTGGCCTCGGCGATACGTGGGCGCAGGAAAGACACACCATCCTGGCGCTGCAGGGCCTTGATATGGCCGCCACTATCCAGCACTGCGACGGCCAGTGCCGGCATGTTGCGCTGTTGAGCCTGAGTGAATACACCGCAAATCAATTCGTTGGCTTGTGTCAGGGTCAGTTCAGTCATGTGCAAAATCGGGCCTGGATCGGGACTGTCAGTATAGGATTTTTCAGGTTTGCTCTCTAGCCAATAACGAAGGTGATTGAATAGCTCGAATGGGTCAGGCTATGCTAGGAGTCGGCCGGACTGGGGCCGTATCGACCGCAACACTGTAACCAAAGTGAATAAAACATGACAAAAAAAGCCACCGTTTTCGTTACTCGCAAGTTGCCCGATACCGTCGAACAAAGGCTCGCGCAGGATTTCGAGGTTATTCTGAATCCGAATGATCGGCTCTACAGCACGCCGCAGATTCTTGCTGTGGCGGAAAACGTCGATGCCATTCTGCCGTGCCACACTGAACGTTTCTCAGCCGAAACCATCGCCGCATTGCCCACGCGCGTGCGCGCTATCGCCAATTTTTCGGTGGGGGTGGATCATGTCGACCTCGCTGCGGCCAAACGAAAAGGGGTCATTGTTACCAATACCCCCGATGTGCTGTCCGATGCCACCGCCGAGATCGCCATGTTGCTTATTCTGGGCGCCGCCCGGCGCGCCAGCGAGGGCGAACGCATCATGCGCAACCAGCAATGGAAGGACTGGAGTCCGGCCTTTATGGTGGGAACACAGGTGACGGGTAAACGACTCGGCATTCTGGGCATGGGCCGGGTCGGCCAGGTGCTGGCGCGTCGAGCACGCGGCTTCGACATGGCTATTCACTACCATAATCGCAAGCGTCTGGATGCCGATTCCGAGGCCGGAGCACGCTATCATGAATCGCTGAACGAGATGTTGGCGCAGATCGACGTGTTGTCCATTCATTGTCCGGCCACGGACTACACGACCGGCCTGATCAACGCCGATACGCTGGGCCATCTGAAACCGGGCGCGATTGTCGTCAATACCTCGCGCGGCGCGGTGGTCAACGACGAGGCGCTGGCGGATGGGCTGCGCACGGGACGGATCGCGGCGGCCGGGCTCGATGTGTTCAATGGGGAGCCCGAAAATATTCATGCGGCCTATCGTGAAATGCAAAACACCTTTTTGTTACCGCATATAGGTAGCGCTACACGCGAAACACGCGAGGCCATGGGTTTTCGCGCTATTGATAATCTTGTGGCGATTTTTTCCGGCCACGAGCCGCATGACCGGGTGGCCTGACAGTGTTGATCAAATGCTGTTTACACGGTGTGAAGTCGTGTTGAACCGGCGCGAGATGAAGACCGCTACGGTGTGACGCCATGCAACGGGTTGCCGCTACCACGATCGTCTATCAACTCGGCCTGCTGGCGGTATGTCTGGCGTGGTCGGTAGCCTGCCAGGCGCGCGATGGTGAAGCGGTCTGGAATAGCCGTTGCGAGGAATGCCATAGTGAGGCCAGCGATTTCGCTGGCAAATATCTGTGGTATGTTGACGGTCAACTGCAGGGGCAACATCATGTTGTCGACCTCGATCTGTTTCTCGGAAATCACTATATCCCCGACCATGAAATTGACATCATTCATCAGTTGCTGACAAAACACGCCAACTCAATGCAGCGCTATCACAACGAATGCGCCGAGTGCCATGCAGCACCGGGCGAGTTGCTTGAACAATCCTTGTGGGTAACCACTAGCGGTGTCAGGGTTATCAAGTCAGGGCAGGACATCCAGGAATTCCTGAGCACGCATATGCAAAAGGGTATTGAAAAGACCGCCTACTACCTGCAATTGTTTACCCGTATTGCCGCCCAGGCTGAGCCATAAAGCTATCATTGCGGCTGTGATGTACCCGCTGATGGCGCTGTTATTGGTGTGTCTCCGCGAGTCCAGAATCGGTTGATTAATCGAATTTCTGATGTAGAATACGCGGCCTGTGTGACAACAGGCGCGTAGCTCAGTTGGTTAGAGCACCACCTTGACATGGTGGGGGTCGTTGGTTCAAATCCAATCGCGCCTACCAAATCCATCGAAGGACACGAAGATTACATCCACGAGATCGTAAACTTCGTGTCCTTTGTGTTTTACGCGCCGGGCTCACCACGCCCGAACCATATTCGATTAACATGTGGCCTTTGGTAATGGTCACCACTGGAGAAGGAATCAATATGCCTCAGATTACGCTACCCGACGGTTCACAGCGCCAATTCGACAATCCCGTGTCGGTGCTTGAAGTGGCCGCCGATATCGGCCCCGGACTGGCCAAGGCCACGCTGGCCGGCAAGGTCGACGGCAAACTCGTCGACGCCTCGTTTGTCATCCATCATGACGCTGAACTGGCGATAGTGACCGGCCGCGATGAAGACGCCCTCGAATTGATGCGGCACGACGCCGCGCATGTTATGGCCCAGGCCGTGCAGGAACTGTATCCCGGCACCCAGGTGACGATCGGTCCGGCGATCGAGGATGGCTTCTATTACGACTTTGCGCGCGATGAAGCCTTCACCCCGGAAGATCTGCAAATAATCGAAGTCCGCATGCACGAGATCGTCAAGCGCGATCTGCCAATTGTGCGCGAGGTGATGGACCGGGAAGAGGCAATCAAGACCTTCAGCGAACTGGGCGAGCAGTACAAGGTCGAGATTATCCAGGACATTATTCCCCAGGGCGAAGAAGTCTCCATTTATCGCCAGGGTGACTGGTTTGATGTGTGCCGGGGGCCGCATCTGCCGTCCACCAGCAAACTCGGCAACGGCTTTAAACTGATGAAGGTGGCCGGCGCCTATTGGCGTGGCGACTCCAGTAACGAGATGCTGCAGCGTATCTATGGCACGGCCTGGACCGACAAGAAACAGCTCAAGGCCTACCTGCAACGGCTGGAAGAGGCGGAAAAGCGCGATCATCGTCGCATCGGCAAAAAGCTCGACCTGTTTCATATTCAGGAAGAAGCGCCGGGCGAGGTATTCTGGCACCCCAGGGGCTGGTCGATTTATCAGAGCATCCAGCAATACATGCGCAAGAAGCTCGACGCCCATGGTTATCTTGAAATCAACACCCCGCAGATGGTGGATTTTTCGCTGTGGGAACGTTCGGGCCATGCCGCCAAGTTCAGTTCCGACATGTTTACCCTGGAAGCGGAGAACAAGCAGTTCGCGATCAAACCGATGAATTGCCCCTGCCATATCCAGGTTTACAACCAGGGCCTGAAGAGTTATCGCGATCTGCCCTTGCGTCTGGCTGAATTCGGGTCCTGCCATCGCAACGAGATGTCCGGTGCGCTGCACGGCCTGATGCGGGTACGCGCCTTCGTTCAGGACGACGCGCATATCTTCTGCACCGAAGCGCAGATACAGAGCGAGGTCACCGCGTTCATCGATTTTCTGCACGAGGTCTACCACGACTTTGGTTTTAACGAAGTCATCTATCGACTGTCGACGCGCCCGGAAAATCGTGTCGGCAGTGACGAAGTATGGGACAAGGCCGAAAAAGCCCTGGCCGAGGCCATGGACGCCAAGCAGCTCGACTGGCAGGAACTGCCGGGTGAAGGCGCGTTCTATGGTCCCAAGATTGAGTTTACCCTGAAAGACTGCATTGGCCGTGAATGGCAATGTGGCACGATCCAGGTTGATTTTTCCATGCCCGGTCGCCTCGATGCACAGTATGTCGCCGAGGATGGTTCAAGGCAGACCCCGGTGATGCTGCACCGCGCGATACTGGGTTCTTTTGAGCGTTTTATCGGTATCCTCATCGAACAGCACGAGGGCAAATTCCCGTTGTGGCTGGCCCCGGTACAGGCGGTTTTGATGAATATTACCGACAAACAGGCGCCTTATGCCCTGGAAGTCGAAAAAAGGCTTAAAAATCAGGGGTTCAGGGTCATTTCCGACTTGAGAAACGAAAAAATCGGCTTTAAAATTCGCGAGCACACGATTCAGCGCATTCCCTACCTGTTGGTCATAGGTGACCGGGAGATGGAACAAGGCGAGATTGCAGTGCGCCGCCAGGGTGGCGAAGACCTGGGCAGTATGAGCGTCGACACTTTCATTTCCCGTGTACAAAGCGAGATTGAAAATCACGAGTAATCGTGGGGACGCATTTTTGTTGAAAATTTTAGAGGGTTTTTACAATCGCCGATGAAAAACAGGCTCGCCTGAATAGCGAGATTACCGTTTCGGAAGTTCGATTAATCGATGCTGACGGTCAACAGGCAGGCATAGTACGTATTGAAGACGCTTTACGCGCGGCTGAAGATGCGGAACTGGACCTGGTCGAGATCGTTCCTAACGCGTCCCCCCCGGTTTGCCGTTTGATGGACTACGGCAAGTTCAGGTTTCAACAAAAGAAGAAGCTGCATGAACAGCGCAAGAAACAGCGCCAGATTCAGATCAAGGAGATCAAGTTTCGTCCCGGTACCGAGGAGGGTGACTACCAGGTCAAACTGCGTAAGTTGCACGAGTTCCTGGAAGCAGGCGACCGAGCCAAGGTCACCGTGCGTTTCCGCGGTCGTGAAATGGCGCATATGGAACTTGGCAAGGAATTGTTGCTGCGAGTCGAGGAAGACCTTAAAGAGATTGCGACGGTGGATCAGTATCCGCAGTCGATGGGCCGGCAGATGACCATGCTGCTGGTGCCAAAGAAATAGTCGGCGCTTAAAGCGCCGGTTATCACGCCGGAGTTTTTCATCCGGCGGATTTTGTAAACCCGAAGACGCAGACTCCGGCGTCCAGGGTTTTTTATTGTTTATCTACTTAATATTAAACGGGAGTTTAACATGCCCAAAATCAAATCGAGCCGGGGCGCGGCCAAGCGCTTCAAGCGTAATGCGGCGGGCAACTACAAACGTAGCCAGTCGCATTTGCGTCACATCCTCACCAAAAAGAGCAGCAAGCGCAAGCGTCAGCTTGGCGAAATGCTTGAGGTTCATGCCAACGATGTGCGTATGGTTCGCCGTATGCTTCCATACAGCTAGGAGGTGAGAGATGCCTAGAGTAAAACGTGGTGTAACAGCACATGCCCGTCATAAAAAGGTGCTGGACAAGGCAAAAGGTTACCGCGGCGCGCGCAGCAAGGTATTTCGCGTAGCCAAGCAGGCAGTGACCAAGGCCGGCCAGTACGCCTACCGTGACCGCAAGCAGAGAAAACGTCAGTTCCGCACCTTGTGGATCGCCCGTATCAACGCCGGTGCGCGTGAAAACGGCATGTCCTATAGCGTGTTCATGAACGGCCTGAAAAAGGCTGACATCGATATCGATCGTAAGGTGCTGGCGGATATCGCCGTGTTCGACAAGCCGGGATTTGCCGCCCTCGTGGAGAAGGCAAAGGCCGGTCTGCAGAACGCAGCCTGATCCGTCCCGTTGCGGGCTCCGTCGTGATTGGCGGAGCCTGTAATCTACCCTCTGTGAATCTATCGTGTCTGAGCTCAATACACTACAGGAGACAGCTGCCGCCGCGATAAATGCGGCACAGGATCTCACCCAACTCGATAACCTCAGGGTTCAGTATCTCGGCAAGAAAGGCGAGATCACCCTGCAACTCAAAAATCTTGGTCAATTGCCAGCCGACGAACGTCGCGAGGCCGGCCAACAAATCAACATCGTCAAACAGGCCATTCAGCAACTGCTGGAAACGCGCAAGCGCGATCTGTCGGAACAGGCGATCAACAACCGCCTGGCGTCAGAGGCTGTCGATATCACCCTGCCTGGGCGTCGCGTCGATCGTGGCGGACTGCATCCGGTCACCCTGACGATGAACCGAATTGACCGCATGTTTGGCAAGCTCGGTTTCGATGTCGCAGAAGGCCCCGAAGTCGAAGACGACTTCCACAATTTCGAAGCGCTGAATATTCCCGCGCATCATCCGGCTCGGGCGATGCACGATACCTTTTATTTCGATGCGCATACGCTGCTGCGCACCCACACCTCGCCGGTACAGATTCGTGTGCTGGAAAACCAGCAACCGCCGGTGCGTATCATTGCGCCCGGTCGAGTGTATCGCTGCGATTCCGATCTGACACACACGCCGATGTTCCACCAGGTCGAAGGCCTGCTGGTGGACGAGAACGTCTCGTTTGCCGACCTGAAAGGCACGCTGCATGAATTTCTCAAGCTGTTCTTCGAACAGGACGATCTGCAGACGCGTTTCCGGCCGTCGTATTTTCCGTTTACCGAGCCGTCGATGGAAGTCGATATCAGCTGTGTCATGTGCTCTGGCGAAGGCTGCCGGGTGTGCAGCCAGACCGGCTGGCTCGAGGTGCTCGGCTGCGGCATGGTCCACCCCGAGGTGTTTCGCCATGTCGGTATCGACAGCGATCGCTACACCGGATACGCCTTCGGCATGGGCGTGGAGCGCCTTGCCATGCTGCGTTACGGCGTGAATGACCTGCGACTGTTCTTCGAGAACGACCTGCGCTTCCTGCAACAATTTTCCTGAGGTGGGCTGGATACATGAGAATTAGTGAAAACTGGCTCAGAGAGTGGGTCAATCCAGACCTGAATACCGACGAACTGGTGGCACAGCTCACCATGGCCGGGCTGGAGGTCGACTCCGTCGAATGCGCTGCGCCCAAACTCGACAACATCGTGGTTGCCAGTGTCGTCAAGCGCGAACAGCATCCGCAGGCCGACCGCCTGAGCCTGTGCCAGGTGGATGATGGCAGCGGCGAGCTGGTGCAGGTGATTTGCGGCGCCAGCAACGTGCGCGAGGGGCTGAAGGTGCCTTTTGCACGCATTGGCGCGGAATTGCCCGGCTTCAAGATCAAAAAGGCCAAACTGCGCGGTGTTGAATCGTTCGGCATGATCTGCTCCGAGCAGGAACTGCAGATGGCGGATAGCTCCAACGGCATTCTTGAACTGCCCGCCGATGCGCCGGTCGGTCAGGCCATCAGCGAGTATCTCGCGCTGAATGACAGCCTCATCGAGATCGATCTGACGCCCAACCGTGGAGATTGCCTGAGTATCGCCGGTGTCGCCCGCGAGGTTGCAGCCAACAACCCGGTGGCATTGACGCCGGTTGGTATCGAGCCTGTGACTGCGGCGATCGACAATCGCATCGACGTTGAACTGATCAACGCCGAGGCCTGCCCGGCTTATACGGGACGAATCATTCGCGGAGTCAATCCATCCGCGCAAACCCCCATGTGGATGCGTGAAAAGCTGCGCCGTTGCGGTTTGCGACCGATAAGCCCGGTGGTTGACGTCACCAACTACATCCTGATTGAACTCGGTCAGCCCATGCACGGCTTTGATCTCACCAAGCTCAGTGGCGGTATACGGGTACGCAATGCACAGGCGGGCGAGAAGCTGACGCTGCTCGATGGCAGCGCACTTGAGTGCCGCGACGACACGCTGGTCATCGCCGATCACGACAAGGCGCTGGCATTGGCCGGCATCATGGGTGGGCTCGACAGCTCCGTGCAGGACGATACCCGCGATATCCTGCTGGAGGCCGCCTTCTTCGCGCCGGCGCATATCGCCGGCAAGGCGCGCAGTTATGGCCTGCATACCGACTCATCGCACCGCTTCGAACGTGGCGTCGATCCGCAACTGCAGACTTTAGCCATGGAGCGCGCAACCCGCCTGATCATCGACATTATGGGTGGAGAAGCCGGACCGGTCGTACAGGTTACGTCGCCCGAACACATGCCGACCAATCCCGAGGTCACGCTGCGTCATGCGCGCATCGAACGCATGCTCGGCATCGACGTCAGTGAGCAGCAGGTCGAGCAGATTCTGCGCGATCTCGACATGAGTGTGTCCGCCGGGGCAGGTGAGTGGACCGTGCGTGCGCCATCCTATCGTTTTGACATCACCATCGAAGCCGATCTCATCGAAGAGATCGGCCGCATCATTGGGTACAACAACATCCCCGGCACGCGCGAAGCCGCGCATGCCACGATGTCGAGTTTCAGCGAACAGCGCGTGTCGCTCAACCAGGTTCGCGATGCGCTGGTGGGGCTCGGCTATTACGAGGCGATCACCTATTCCTTCGTGTCGCCTGAACTGCAGGCCATTCTCGATCCCGGCCAGGCAACGCTAAGCCTGAGCAATCCGATATCGGCCGACATGTCCGAGATGCGCACCCGCCTGTTACCCGGCCTCGTGCAGGCCGTGCGCCACAATCTGAATCGGCAGCAAAATCGAGTGCGCCTGTTTGAAACCGGCCTGTGTTTCGTGCCCGGCGAACAGGGACTCGTACAGCGCCCTCATGTTGGCGCGGTCATCAGCGGTTCAGCCCAACCCGAAAGCTGGGCTGACAAACAGCGTCCCGCTGACTTTTTCGATATCAAGGGTGACCTGCAAGCCCTGATGCGCATGGCGCGCGCCGCGGTGTTTGAATTTTGTCCCTCGCAAAATCCGGTACTGCACCCCGGTCAGTCGGCTGATATCCTGGTCGATGGCAATACCGTGGGTTATGTTGGAGTACTGCATCCGGCGGTCCTGCAGAAGCTGGGCGTGCAACAAAATCTGCTGGCCTTTGAAATTGAGGCCAAATATCTCACCGCTTCGGCCCTGCCTGCGTTTGCCGAGCTATCCAGGTTCCCGGCCATTCGGCGCGACCTGGCATTGCTGGTGGAACAGGATATCGACGCGCAGCAGCTAATAAACTCGGTAACTTCGCTACAATCGAGCATTATCAAAGACGTTTTTGTATTTGACGTCTATACTGGAGGGGAACTTAAAAAAAATCTAAAAAGTATCGCTTTAGGCTTGATTTTACAGGACTTTTCACGCACTCTTGTCGACGAGGACGTAGACCAAATAGTAGATCAGGTCCTGCAGATACTGAACAAATTTTATAATGCTGTATTGAGGTAGAAGAGATCTATGTCACTGACCAAGGCCGACATGGCAGAAATGCTGTTTGAAGAGCTGGGTCTCAACAAACGTGAAGCCAAGGAGATCGTCGAGCACTTTTTCGAGGAGGTTAAAGTGGCTCTGGAAACCGGGCATCAGGTCAAGCTATCGGGTTTCGGTAATTTTCTGACTCGGGCCAAGGCCGAGCGTCCGGGCCGCAACCCCAAAACCGGCGAAGAGATACCGATTTCAGCGCGCAAGGTGGTGACTTTTCGTCCCGGACAAAAACTAAAAATCAGAGTCGAAGCTTATGCTGGAAGCCAGCAATAACAACGAACTGCCTGTCATTCCCGGAAAGCGCTATTTCACCATTGGTGAAGTGGCCGAACTGTGTGACGTAAAACCGCATGTGCTACGTTACTGGGAACAGGAGTTTCCACAACTCAAGCCCGTCAAGCGACGCGGCAACCGGCGTTATTATCAGCGCCACGATGTGTTGCTCATCCGCCAGATTCGTTCCCTGTTATACGATGAAGGTTTCACCATCGGCGGCGCCCGTCAACGACTTGAAGGCGACGATGCACGCGACGACATCAATCAAAGCCAGCAAATCATCAAACAAACCCTGGTCGAACTCGAAGAACTGCTTCAAATCCTGAAGCGATAGGTTTAAAATCCCGGCTCTTTTTTCTCGGGGCGTAGCGCAGCCTGGTAGCGTACCTGCATGGGGTGCAGGTGGTCGGAGGTTCAAATCCTCTCGCCCCGACCATATAAATCAATGACTTAGCTTAAATCCTGAGCTAAGTCATTTCTTCAAAATCCCCAATTTTCTTTCCTGCACCCACACTGCACCCACAAATTGGATTGCTGCTACGACTTGCGTGGAATCGTATTAAGCCTTTCACGGCGGTAACAGGGGTTCGAATCCCCTTGGGGACGCCAATTAAATCAAGGGCTTACAGAAATGTAAGCCCTTTTTTTATGTTCTCGGGTATATTTCGGGTATATCGTGTAGTTAGGTATATAGCGATTAATCTCATATTAAGTCGTCAATCGACTCACCCAAATGATTCAATTTCGCCGCAATCCCCGCCAATGAAACCTGTACGAAAGCATCATGCTGCGCAGTCAGTCGCTCGAAGGTTTTCCAGTGCATCCCCTTGGGTTTCCAGCCATTGCCATTGAGGATGCCTTGCTCCCATCCGAGCTTATCGCGGATTCGATCAGCACGGCGCGCCATGCGGTCATAGTCGGCTTCTCGCTGACTGGGATAGGCCAGTTGATAGCAGTGGCGACAGGCGAAGATGCCACCGCCGTAGAGAATCGCCACGCGCTTTCCGCAACCGCGAGCAGGGCAGAGGAACCAGGGGCGTTGCCCGCCAAGGTGGCAGTCCGTCCAGTCGAGCCCGACGGGATAACTCTCTTGTTTCCAGTCGTCGCCTCCGCTGCGATGGCGATAGGTAAGAATCACTTTTCCGGGTTCGGTGCGCACCTGAATGGATGCGAAAACTTCGCCATGCCGTGACCATTGCCAACCGAATGAGAGGTAGGGCTCAAGAAAGCCATCCCGCTTCCAGCGCCGTACATCGATTGCTCGATAATCGTCGGTCGTATCTTTTGCCCCAGAATACCAATGCCTTCCGCTACCAATTCCACCCATGATGATTGCCTCCAGAGCTTTTATCAGAAATCATTTGGAAAATTAACCTTTTTCATTTGGCCCTTTCGGGCTTCGCCTGGCCGTCGCTGGCGCTTACTGGCTTAGGTAAAAAATGTTCACAATATCGCAGGTCTTCATCCCATAGCCCGGCGATGTTTTCAGGTTGTCCCCTGGAGCAATGGCCAAGGTGCGGGTGCTCGATCCGATCAAAATTTTTGCAGTCTTGGCAACGAACCATGCAAGGGCGGGGGATAGGCCTTCCTGTTGCTCTATTCCAACACCAGGGGCAGCCCGTAACAGTGCCTGAAATCCAGAGCCAAACAGGCCCGCAGCCTTGGCAATAGGCTGGTTTGTTATATTGGGTTGGCCTTACGCCCTGATCGATATTCCGCCGGATATCCACGGCCAGGCAGAATGTTTGTAGCATCTCATCACCTATCTCGTTGTGCTGCCATGATTCAAGAGTGCCGATGTCGAGAGCCCTGAATGCTTCGACTGGAGAAATACCGAGATTCAGGCACGCGGAAGACAAGGCTTTTAGCAGTTGCTCCTCTTGATCCATCGAGATCAGAGAGTCGGTAACCGGTGTTGTGCGCGAGTTGCGCAAAATTCCTACGCTGGTTGCAACCAGGTTGCGCACCTTGTTGCGCTGTAAAACCCGATACGCTGCGCTTTTAAGGTTCATCAGATGCGCTCCAGTTGCATGACAGGTTGCAGGCTTTGGACCAAAGTTGCGCGGTTGCAGGCACTGGACAATGCAACCGTGCAACTTCGAACAGAATGATATCGTTCATTTCAGTCGGCCCTCTTCGCGAGCGCGCTTCATCATTCGGCTGACGTTACTTTTATGCCTATCGACTTCGACCCCGATCTCTGTTTGATTCAGTCCCTCGACTGCGAGCTCAATTACCCGCTCATAGATGGCATCTTCAACCGGCTTAGCGGACCATTCGGTTAGCCCATCGGCATTGAACGTCAACGTGGCCTCGATGGCTTCGGAATCTTGCCCACTAAAGCCACGCGCCTTTTCAAAATGGATTTCAAAGCGAGCACCTTCGGCGGTCTGATAATCGCTGGGGCGGCGCAATCCAATCACAGTATCAAGAACGTCCTCCTTGGCGCTTGTGCCCCTCTGCGTACCGTTCTTGCCGCTATGGTGAATGAACAGCACGGACCGTCCCGCCGCCCGTTGTCTCAGTGCCCACTCCTGAACGGGCAGCCAGGAATCCGAATCGTTAGTCTTGCCCGTGCGGCACAGCGTGGCAAGATTATCGACGACAATCAACGATACCCCCTCAAGCAGCGGTTCCAGGCTTAACTGATCCTCGGGCAATGCGAGATTGAATGGAGGACGGTCTTTGGATTGCAAGTCCGGTGTCATGATTCGAAAAGCAGCTTGTGCATCTCTCTCCGAACTTGCGACGATTCCGGCCAAGCGCTCCTGGAGGGCAGGTCCGGGCATTTCGCCATCCAGTAAAAGCACACCGGCTGGAGCCGGGCAGCGCCAGCCAAGCACCGATGTTCCAGAAGCGACCGCGTATGCGATTGCAAGCGCAAGGTGGGTTTTTCCAATGCCGCGATAGGCGTGAATCATCGCCAGGCCCTGGCTAAGTAGCCATGGGTGCATCAGTAGCTTTCGTTCTGGCAACTCCTGATTCAGAAAGTCCTCGATGGAAACAATAACCGGGGAGAAAAGGGGAGGTGAATCGAGTGAATGTTCCGATGTTATTACTACAGGTTGCATCAGTTTGGTAGTCATATGACACCGCCTGCCAGCCATACGGCCAAATCGTTGAAGTCAGTCAGATGTTGCGGGGCATTCTCCGGCCACTGGGGCAGTGCCAGCAGCGCATTCGATGCGAGAGCTGCGGCTTTTGCCTTGGTGGCTCCAGGGTTGCCATCCGTTAGCCGGTCATCGTCACCCGCAATAACTAGTTCGGCTCGCGGCCAACGATGGCGAGCAGCCACGGCAACCGGTTCCAAGTTGCCCGCATCAATAGCGGCCAGCACCAGTGCGGCGGGGTCATCTTCGGCCAATGTGCAACCGGTTGCCCAGCCCTCACAGATGATCACGCGGGAAGGGTTATCCATGCCACCCGCCACCGGTATGAAACAGCCCTGTTTGCGCCCACCGGAGAGCAAAAGTTTTGCACCATCAGCGTCGATGAATTGCAGGCTGGTCAAGTTACCCTTGATATCAGTTACGGGTAGCGTCAATGAGCCCTTGTAGAACAGCGCAGTGTGAGGTTGTATGTCCTTACGAGCCAGATAGGGGAAGCTGCAAGGGGCTTGGATTGCCGTACTTTTGATCGCATGGGCCCTTTTTGCCGCGTCGGCCTGCCGGGCAAGTCGTGCGGATTCAGCCAGCTTTCGGGCATTGGCTACACGGCGGGCAAAGGCGGCACGCTCTGACCGCGTCGGTGGCTTATCGCGTTTCGCCTGCCAGGTCTCTGAAAATCCCGTTGACCAATCGCCGAAACAACCGCCAAGCCCGTCATCGAACAGCAGGCACCAGCCAGCGGTATTGCCCTTGCGCTTACCCTTGCCGGGGAAGCGATACATTGTCCCTGGTTCAATCGCATCGGGCGGAATCAACCCGGCGGCGCGGATCGCGTCGAGGAATTCGAACGAGCTATTCATCTTGCGTCCCTCCCTGATCGACAAACCTGTCAGCGAAGGCCATCGGCAACCAGCCCCAGACGGCCAGCGTCAGGATCAGCGCTTTTATGAGCGGCCCAAGGCGGTTAAAATAGCGATTACCAAAAGCAGTAATGAAGGTCGCCTGATGGCAGTCAGTGCGGCCTTTTTTCTGGTCAGTCATAATTCTTTCCCCTTAGTCCCCAGCCTTGCGGCTGTCCTCGATTCGCTCATCGATCCAGGCCGATATTTCATCCTCGACCCAACCCACGGCTCGACCTCCACCGAGCGAGATCGGGCGCGGGAAGGTTCCTTCGGAAATGCGAAGATAAATGCTAGAGCGGGAAAGCCCCGTGCGGGCCTTTACCGATGGAAGTCTCAGTATGGTTTTGTGCATTGAACACTCCTGTTGCCAATAGGCGGTTGTTGGAATGTTCAATATCAGAATTCGGCAGGAGGTCCTGCCGTCAATCCTGCGGTTGAATTTTCTTTAAGCGATTGAATTTATTAGTTGAAATTCCTGCAATCAAAAAGAATGGCAGGAGTGGCGCAGGAGGGATTAAGCCTTCTTTTTGAGTATAGCTGAGAGTGTTTGACGTTTTATCCCCTCCCTCTCTGCGGTTCTTGTCAATGCTCCGCGTTCCCCGCGCAGCCGCTTTTCCTCGGCAAGCCAAGATTCCAGGCGTTGTTTTCTTTGATCGGGCGTTTCGTCATTCGATCCACCGGACTTGATCACTTGAATCTGCTGCTGCACCTCGGCGATTGCCTCGTCACGTTCTTTTTTGTCCTGCCAGGTTTCTGGTCGACAACTTTCCAGCTCATCGAGCTTATTTTCCAGTCTCGGTAATTCAACGGCAAAATCATTGGCTTGAGCATAGGTCTCGTCATCAAGGGCAACCTTTCGTTCCGTGTTATCGATTTCATCGGGGAAGTAGTACGTGGGAAGCGGCAACTCGTGCTGGCGCAGGAAACCTTGCAGTTCAGTTCTATTGAGATCGAAATCGGCGGTCCAATTGCTCAAAAAGTCGTTCGCACTCCATGCCAATAGTTTGCCATCCCGGTAAGCGGGTAAACCCATTAACGCGCACCAAATATAGATCAGATGTTGTTGCGCCTCGCTCTTGCAGGGCTTCAACGAAAATCCATCTCGGAAATTTCTGAAGCGCGGATCGTGGGCATGCTCTTTATAAATCGAGCGAATGAGAAAGTTGGTTGCCTCGGCGTCATGACCATAGAAGGGATCGATGATCATAAAGTGAAGCAGTTCATGATAACGAATAAATCTGGGATGTTTGCCTACTGGATTTCGAGTTGGCTTGCTGATCAACGCCGAAAAGCCTGCATACACCGTCTTTACCAGGTCCGCTGGAACATTCGGTGATAGGTTCAAATCCCTATCTCGTGGCCTTTCATCAATGATGTGCATCCTCATTTCGGACAAAGCTGCATACCATTCGGATTCGAACTCGTCCAACCACACGAATGTGGAAGCTGGGAGTATTCTAGTCGATTGCTTACGCCAGAGGCCGTACAGCTCGTTTTTGGATTCTTCCTTTTGATCAAGAGTAGCGTTCAGTGCTTCAAGCTTAAGACTGATCCCATCCCACTCTTTGGCCAATATCTCGGCGTGTTCTCCCTGTTGGTCAAAATGGTAGCTTGTCAATTTGATGCCATAGATTGTATTTTTGCCAGCAAGTATATCGGCAACAACATCTGGCGAAAATCGCCACCCGGTAATAAACGGCAGAAGCCTTACCGGCATTAATCGCTTATCGTTGATTCGCAGATCTAGCATAATCATTTCGAATGTAGGTATTTGATTCTCTTGGATTATACGGGTCGTTGCAGTACATTACAGCATTTGAAATGCCCATAGGCAGTGCAACGGGATGGATCGAACAAGGCGATGTATTGCCGGAGATAAACAGCGGAAACAGAATGCTTGTGGCGGTTGTAGAAAAGCCGGAAGGAATAGCCAGTGGCCGATGTAGTAATCCTCCTTGAGCATTATGTGACGACCTGATCCTCGAATAAAACCCAAAAGGATATTAATGACAAAGAAAAAGGCAGCAAAAAAGAACAGCAAGAGCTTTGAGGAAACCCTTTGGGACTCGGCGAACAAGCTGCGAGGCTCGGTAGAGCCCGCAGAATATAAGCACGTAGTACTCAGTCTAATTTTCTTAAAATTCTCCTCGGACAAGTTCGAGGAGCGGCGGACAGAATTGATTGACGAAGGCAAGGAGCAATATGTCGATCAAGAACCGTTCTACACCATGAAAAACGTCTTCTATCTGGCCGAGGAATCCCGGTGGTCTTACATCCAGGCGAACGCGAAGCAGGATGATCTGGCGCTGAAGATCGACACGGCCCTGCACACGATCGAGAAGAACAACAAGTCGCTGGCCGGGGCGTTGCCGGACAACTACTTCTCTCGCCTCGACCTCGACCGAAGCAAGCTGGCGGCCCTGATCGACACGATCAGCAACATCAACACCCTTGCCGACAAGTCGCAGGATGTTGTGGGCAGGGTATACGAGTATTTCCTGAGCAAGTTCGCGCTGGCCGAGGGTAAGGGCAAGGGCGAGTTCTACACACCCAAGAGCATCGTCAACCTGATTGCGGAGCTGATAGAGCCGTACAAGGGCAAGATTTACGACCCGTGCTGCGGTTCCGGCGGCATGTTCGTGCAGTCCATGAAGTTTGTCGAGAGCCACCGGGGCAATACGAAGAACGTCTCCATCTACGGGCAGGAAGGCACTACCACGACGATGAAGCTGGCCAAGATGAACCTTGCGATTCGCGGAATCTCGGCCAACCTGGGCGTGAAGGCGGATGACACCTTCGCCAGTGATCAGCATCCGACCCTGAAAGCGGATTACATCATGGCGAACCCGCCCTTTAATCTGAAGGCGTGGCGCGCCGCCGACGAGCTGGTAGACGATCCCCGTTGGGCGGGCTACGAAGTGCCTCCAACCGGGAATGCGAACTACGGCTGGATTCTGCACATGGTCTCCAAGCTGTCGGTCAACGGCGTGGCCGGTTTCATTCTGGCGAACGGGGCGCTCTCGGGTGATGGGCAGGAGAAGGCTATCCGCAAAAAGCTGATCGAGAACAGGCTGGTCGAGGCAATCCTGCTGCTGCCGCGCAATATGTTCTACACCACCGACATCAGCGTCACGCTCTGGATCATCAACAAGAACCGCAAAGCACATACGGTGGAGCATGACGATCTGACCCGTCACTACCGCGATCGGGAAGACGAGATTCTGTTCATGGATTTGCGCCAGTGGGGCGAGCCGTTCGAGAAGAAGTACATCCAGTTCTCGGATGAAGATCGCGCCAATATCACGAATACCTTTCACGCCTGGCAGGAAGAGCGCGCGGCCGAAGAGTATGAGGACGTGCCGGAGTACTGCTACTCGGCGAGCATTGATGAGGCCCGCGCCAAGGACTACTCGCTGGTTCCCAGCAAATACATCGCCTTTGTGAACCGTGATGAGAACATCGACTTCGACGAGAAGATGTCAGCCCTAAAGGACGAGTTTGCGGAACTGCTGAAGGCGGAAGCGCAATCGAAGGCCGAACTGCTCGATGTGTTCAAGGAATTGGGCTATGCGATCGACGTATAAGAAGCTCGGCCCATACATCCAGGAGGTCGTTGAGAAGAACAGTGACTTACTCGTAGAGTTGTTACTTGGCGTAAGCGTATCGAAGGAGTTCATCCCATCGATTGCAAATACGATCGGCACAGATATGTCCCGCTACAAGATCGTGCGCGAGAAGCAGTTTGCCTATGGCCCTGTGACTTCCCGAAACAGTGACAAAATTTCTATTGCTCTGCTTACAGAACCAGAGTGCATTATCTCCACGTCCTACACAGTCTTCGAGATCATCGACGAAGACGAGCTGCTACCCGAATACCTGATGATGTGGTTCCGGCGACCGGAGTTTGACCGGTATGCCCGATTCAAGTCGCATGGCAGTGTGCGGGAGCTGTTCGGCTGGGAGGAGATGTGCGATGTCGAGCTTCCCATCCCCTCCATCGAGAAGCAGCGTGAGATCGTGAAGGAGTACCGAACCGTTGTGGACCGCATCCGACTGAATGAGCGGCTGAACGAGAAGCTGGAAGAGACTGCGCAGGCGATCTACAAGCGGTGGTTCATCGAGTTTGAGTTCCCGATGACTGCCGAGTACGCGGAGTCAATTGGTAAGTCGGAACTGGCGGGCCAGCCGTACAAGTCCAGCGGCGGCGAGATGGAGTACAACGAGGTCCTGGAGCAGGAGATTCCTAAGGGGTGGCGGACAGAGAGATTGGAAGAAGTTATTGAGAGCCACTCGCGGACGCACAAATTTGAGAAAGACGAGCTCATATTCTTCAATACGTCCGACATACTTGATGGTTCATTTCTTCACGAGAACTACAGTCGGGTAGACTCAATGCCGGGGCAAGCCAAGAAGAGTATTCGTCGCGGGGACATCCTGTTCAGCGAAATCCGTCCCAACAATAAGAGATATGCTGTGGTAAGGGTCGATGCGGAAGACTATGTTGTATCGACCAAGCTCATGGTGCTCAGGTTGTTGCGTGATACCCATAGCGTTTTGCGTGTATACCATTACCTAACTTCCGCCGCATTCATACTGGAACTGCAACAGGCAGCCGAGGGCAGGTCTGGAACCTTCCCGCAAATCACCTTTGATAATGACATTGCGCCAAAACCTTTCCTCGTGGCAGATCACGTGACTGAGAGCCGATGGGACGCGACGCTAAACGCATGTATCTCTCAGATCTTTGCCAGGAAAGACGAAATCCATATTTCTGCAAACGTCTCAACGTTGCTCTTGGAGCGATTGGCAACACTCTAGGAAGCTATGAAATTCACCGAAGCGCAACTCGAAGAAGCGATCATCGAACTCCTGGGTGAACAGGGGTATCCGCATGTCCTGGGCGACGCGATTAAGCGCGACCCGGCGGAGGTGCTGATCAAGGACGATCTGCGGGAGTACCTGCAAGCGCGATATGCCGGGGATGGCATCACGGATGGCGAGATCGAGTTCATCGTGAACAAGATCGAACGGCTGCCAGCGTCGGACCTGTACGACAGCAACAAGGCATTCATGAAGCTGGTGTCGGACGGCTTTCTGCTGAAGCGGGAGGATCGCAGCCAGAAGGACCTGTTCATCCACCTGGTTGACTACTCCCCAGCCGACCGCAACGTCTACAAGATCGTCAACCAGTTGGAGATTGTGGGCTTCGAGAAGCGGATTCCGGACGGGATTCTCTACATCAACGGCCTACCGCTGGTGGTGTTCGAGTTCAAGAGCGCGATTCGGGAAGAGGCGACAATCCATGACGCCTATGTGCAGTTGACCACGCGCTACCGGCGCGACATCCCGGAGTTGCTGAAGTACAACGCGCTGTGCGTGATCAGCGACGGGGTGAACAACAAGATGGGCTCCCTGTTCGCCGCCTATGAGTTCTTTTACGCCTGGCGCAAGGTCACGGGCGACGAGAAGATCGAGATGGACGGCTTCGACTCCCTGTTCACGATGATTAACGGACTGTTCGACAAGGCACGGCTGCGCGACGTGATCCACAACTTCATATTCTTCCCGGATAGTTCAAGGAAGGAAGAGAAGATCGTCTGCCGCTACCCGCAGTACTACGCGGCGCGGAAGCTCTTCGCGAACATCCAGGCACACCGACGGCCTGATGGCGACGGCAAGGGTGGCACCTACTTCGGCGCGACCGGCTGCGGCAAGAGTTTCACCATGCTGTTCCTCTCGCGGCTGTTGATGAAGAGCGAGGCGTTCGCAAGCCCGACGCTGGTCTTGATTACGGACCGGACCGACCTGGACGACCAGCTTTCGCGACAGTTCACGGCTGCGAAGGGGTACATCGGGGATGAGGAAATCATCAGTGTAGAGAGCCGGGAGGAACTGCGGTCCAAGCTACGCGGGCCGGACGAGGTGCCGACCGATGAGCAGCGACTTGCCGATGAAGCCGAGACCATTGACGGCGAGCCACTGGACGTGGCGATGCCGCATGGCCGCGTGAGTGGTGGCGTGTTCCTGACGACGATTCACAAATTCACCGAGGACACCCGGCTGCTGACGCGGCGAGACAATGTGATCTGCATTTCGGACGAGGCGCACCGCAGCCAGGTGAACCTGGACCAGAAGATCAGGATCACGGAAGAGGGCGTGAAGCGGACCTATGGCTTTGCGAAGTATCTCCATGATTCCCTGCCGAATGCGACCTATGTCGGGTTCACGGGCACGCCCATCGACGCGACGCTAGACGTGTTCGGCAAGGTGGTGGATGCCTACACGATGGAAGAGTCGGTGAAGGACGAAATCACCGTGCGGATCGTTTACGAGGGCCGGGCGGCGAAGGTGCTGCTGGACAATGCCAAGCTCCAGGAGATCGAGGACTACTACGCGCAATGCGCCGATGACGGCGCGAGCGACTACGCCATCGAGGAGAGCAAGCGGGCCAACGCGCAGATGAACTCGATCCTCGGCGACCCCGACCGGATCAAAGCGGTGGCCGAGGATTTTGTGAAGCACTACGAGACGCGGGTGAGCGAAGGCGCGACGGTCAAGGGCAAGGCGATGTTCGTGTGCAGTAACCGTCCGATTGCCTACATGCTGTACAAGGAGATCATCGCCCTGCGGCCGGAGTGGGCGGAGGTCAAGGTCTGCGAGGAAGGTGCGACGCTGACGCAGAAGGAGAAGCGCGAAATCAAGCCGATGGAACGGATCAAGATGGTGATGACGCGCGGCAAGGACGATGAGGAAGCCCTCTACAAGATGCTGGGAACCAAGGATGACCGGAAGGAACTGGACCGGCAGTTCAAGAATGCAAAGTCGAACTTCAAGATCGCCATTGTGGTGGACATGTGGCTGACGGGATTCGACGTGCCCTTCCTCGACACCATCTACATCGACAAGCCGATTCAGCGCCACAGCCTTATCCAGACGATTTCACGGGTGAACCGGCGCTACGCGGGCAAGGACAAGGGGCTGGTCGTCGATTACATCGGCATCAAGAAACAGATGAACCTCGCGCTGGCCCAGTTCGGCAACCTGGGAGACGGGGTGACGATCGAGGAGATTCAGCAAGCGGTGGTTGTCGTGAAGGATCACCTCGACCTGCTGGGCAAGATGTTTCACAAGTTCGATGCCAGTCCTTACTTCACAGGTAATGCGCTGAAGCAGCTTCACTGCCTGAACATGGCGGCGGAGTTTGTCCAGGCGACAGAGAAGCAGGAAAAGCAGTTCATGTACCTGGTGAAACGGATGAAGGCGGCTTACGACATCTGCTGCAACAGTGATGCCTTCACGCAGTTGGAGCGGGACTCGATCCACTTCTACATCGCGGTGCGGTCCATTGTGTTCAAGCTCACCAAGGGCGACGCCCCGGACCTGGCTCAAATGAACGCGCGGGTGCGGGAGATGATCGAGGAAGCGATCAAGGCGGACGGCGTGGAGGAGGTGTTCAAGCTGGGTGACAGCGGCGAGAGCGAGATCGATCTGTTCGATGACGAGTTCCTGGAGAAGATCAAGAAGATCAAGCTGCCCAACACAAAACTCAAACTCCTTCAGAAACTGCTGAAGAAGGCGATCGACGACTTCAAGAAGACCAACAAGGCCAAGGGGGCCGACTTCGCCAAGATGTTCAAGGCCATCGTGGACAAGTACAACGACCGCAAGGAGCAGGACGTGCTGGTGAGCAATGTCCTGGAGGACTTCACCGACGAGATTATCGACCTGTACGAGGCGCTGAAGAAGGAGAAGGCATCTTTTGCCGACTTAGGGATAGACTTCGAGGAGAAAGCCTTCTACGACATCCTGAAGGCGATCGCGAAGAAATACGAGTTCGAGTATCCCGACGAGAAGTTGATCCCGCTCTCGAAAGCCGTGAAGGACGTTGTGGACGACAAGACGAAGTACACGGACTGGGACAACCGCGAAGACATCAAGGCGGAGCTGAAAGTGGATTTGATCATGCTGCTGGCGGAGAACGGATATCCTCCGATTACGCATGACGATGTGTACAAGGAGATTTTCGAGCAGGCGCAGAACTTCAAGAAATACCGAAATGAGACCAGGGGCTGATCAGGTGCGGTCGAGTATCGCTTTAGCCAAGAATTGGATGCAGGAAGCAGTAGATGCAAGACGACTTGTTTGAAGGATTGGACGAACAGCCTGACGATACCGGCACCGATGAGGAGCAGGCGCGTAGTCTTCTGGATGGCCTTTTGGAAGAATCGAGGCTTTACAAGACCACACAAGATTATCAGGCGCTCCTAGATTTTACGGTCAAGCTGCGGAATTTCGCCCCATTTAACGCCATGTTGCTAAACATTCAGAAGCCGGGTTTGACCTATGCGGCCTCGGCAAAGGATTGGAAGCTGCGCTTCAATCGTTGTCCCAAACGTGATGCACGCCCCCTGTTGATCCTTTGGCCATTTGGGCCGGTGGCGCTGGTGTACGACGTGCAAGATACGGATGGCGATGACTTGCCCGAAGATGCACAGATGTTTCCCGCCAGAGGACAAATCGAAGAGAAGCGCATGAAAGACTTTGCTGGGATGCTGGCGAAAAAGGGTATCGAGTGGGCTTCATTTGATGGCGGGGATGGTGCTGCCGGAAGTATAGAATCCACGTCCAATCCCGGTAACGATCCCAAAGCCAAACGGTATTATCTGATGCGCATCAACCGGAATCATGCCCCCGTTGTCCAGTTCGTTACCCTGGCGCACGAATTGGGGCATTTGTTCCTGGGGCACCTTGGGAAAGACCGTGCGCTGAAGATTCCTGACCGGACTGGTGTTCCCCATACGCAGCGAGAGATTGAAGCTGAGTCAGTTGCCTATATCGTTTGTCACCGGCAGAACATTACCCCCAAGTCGCAGACTTACCTGTCTCGATATGTGGAGGAAGGCGCTGGTGCGGATGATGATCTGAGCGGCATGGATTTCTACCAGGTCATGCGTGCGGCTGGGCAGGTGGAGACCCTGTTGGGATTGGGCAATCATGTGCAATTTACTCGTCCGAGTTGAGCTTTGGGCGGATAGCTTGAGGACTCTTTGACCATTCGACCGCCCGTCACGCCGCTTGCAAGTCATGCGGCAAGCATCGCGCCAGGGCTACGCCGTGCAAGGCCTGGGGCCGCCAGACTGCCTCCGCGCGCTACGGCAGACTGGCTCAGTGGCTTCGTTCGAGTTCCGTCCCCTCCGTTTCCGCCCGCACTCCGCCACTGCGTCCTTCGCCCAAAAGCAGGCCAAGGGCTTGCGGCTACGCGGCGGGCTATGCCGTGCAAATCGCCACCAGCGCCGGATGCTGCGCGCACTCCGCAACCGGCTAAGCGTCATCGTTGGCTTGGGTATCCTTCGTTTCCGCTTGCGCCGGGCCGCTGCAAGCTCGGCTGTCGCCCAGCCCGCCGCGTCCTGGCACGGCGCTCTGTATTCCCTCCCACCTTTGTCGATGGCCTCGGCTCGGCTTGGCGTTACCTGCCCAGCCAATGGCGGTGGTCGGCAACTCAACATAATGCAGGAATTATGCGCAACGCAAAAAAGCGCGACGTCCGCTACGCCGCATAATTTTGCATTATGTGTAAGTTGCCTCCGGTTTGTTGCATCGCTCCTGCGCATCTATGCGCCCGCGATATTAGTGCTTCCCGGCACGTCATCCAACGCCCGGCCACCCGTCCGCCCCCTAAGGGGCTCCCGTGGGCGATAGCCTCGGCGGTTAAAGCGAAATCAACGGATGGAAGTTACCTTTGAAGACTTGGGCGTGACGCCAAACTCGGGCAGTAAGGTTTTCACTGCATGGGTTAGAGTCTTGTCGCACAAGTGCGCATAGTGGCGGCTGGTGATCCGAGTATCGGCATGGCCCAGCAGTTTCGAGATCGTCAGCAGGTCAGCACCGGCCTGCGCCAGCAACGAAGCGTAGGTATGGCGCAATTCATGGAAGCCGATAAGCGGGTCGATCCGGGCCTGTTCGCAAGCAGTCTTCATCAAGCGGCTTTGGTGATTCTTGAGCCACAGGCTTCCATCCTCTCGGGTGAACACATATTCCAGCCCGGTCTTGCCAGCGATTTGCTGTTGAAAGAATTGCAGGCCCTCCGCGTTCAGTGGGACATGACGGCCCTTGCCTGATTTGGTTTCGGGGTTGAT
>JGI10211J34971_10000434_pt1 | contig 33823 bp, 34 predicted proteins | sample Etolagsediment_FD_34971 | JGI IMG/M metagenome (IMG submission 34971)
TAANTATTTGATTATTTTTAAATAGTTTTTCTTTAAACCTAAAAATAATATTTATTTCATTTGTGATTTTTGCGGTTTTTATCTACAGTAAAATTTTTATTTTTTAATGTTTCTGATTAACAATCAAATAAAATATTTATTAAAATATAAATGGTTAAAAAACAATCTGATAATACTTCTAAAAATTTAGAAGGTGCTGGTTATTTTAACAAATTAAAGTTTTGGAAAAAAAATAAACAACCTTACACTCCTCTTGAACAACCATCTACTTCAAGATTTAATAGATTGTTAGCACGCCGTGCTCAACCTCAAACTGGTTATCAACCAATTCCTAATGAACAATCAGATAAAAAATATAATTATATGGTATATCTTTTACAAAATATTTCTAAATATTTCCCTAAAAAAGGTTATACAAATTTCGGAAATAAAATTTATAATGATACTTTCATCAAATATTTTGAAAAAGCTAGAAATCAAAATATTGATTTTGATGTTGCACTTGAAACCTTTAAAGAAAAAAATGAATTTTATCAAGAAATTGGAACTTTTTATGGTAATTTATTAAATGCTATTTTAAATAATCAAGTTAAATTCAATGAAGTTAAAAAAATTATTCCTCCAGAATTCCAATCCTTAAATCAAGAAATTAAAAATTATAAAAATGCTAAAACAATTTATTCAAATGAAATTAATAAATATGCCAAAGATTTATTAAAAAATAAAACCCCACTTGAGCAAATCATGGGTAAAATAGTAGAAAAATTCGGTCAAAAAATAACTAGAGGATTAGAAAAACATATTAAAGAACAATATAGAGAAAATTTAGCCAATTTAAAATTTACAAATCAAGAATTACAAAACTTTAAAAAATTATTAAATGCAAAAGCTAGAAATGTTCCTAAATTTAATGATGAAAAAGAAAGAATGTTATTAAGAAGATTAGGAAAATATTTTAATGGAGAAAACCAAATGGCTCTTTCTATGTATTATCAAAAACTTTTAAGACATTACTCTAATCAAAAGGTTTCTAACCAAAATAAAATTTCTCAAAATGGACAAAACATTACTTTTGGACAATTAATGGGCTTTGTTTTAACCAAAGTAAAATATCAAATGATAAAATTAGTTAATAAAATAGAAACAACCGATTCAATTAAAAATAAAATTAAAAATCTTATTAAAAATAAAATTGAAAATAGAATTAAAGAACTTAATAATATTCCCCCTCAAACAGATTTAAATCAAGGTGAATGGTTTCAAGATACTTACAATCCTAGATTTTTAACCTACAACGCCAGTTGGGAAAATTGGAATACTCAGGGAAGTCAATCTGGATGGCCTAATAATTCAGGAAATCAAAGAATAGACCCATCCTGGTTAAATCCAAATATTAATGCTNGGTTAAATTGGTCACCTGCTCAAGTAAATAAAAACCCTGAACAACCAAATAATTTAAGTAGGAAGAAAACACAATAAATTAAGTAGTCTAGGTTTAACTAATCAAGACAAACAAGAGTTTTTAAGAAATTTTACAAATGAAAATTATAAGATGAATAATTAACAATTAAGAGGAGAAGTTGAACAATTTAAAACTAGAAAATCTTTTCAAAAACAAAAATAATTTTTAGTTGTAAATAAAAATAATCCAGGATATTTTATTCCAAATTCATTTTCAAATTCTTCCTTTGAAATATCAAAGTAAGTTTCATCTAATATTTCTTCCAAATTTTCATTCATTTCATTAGAAAAATAAAATTCACCATCATAATTCATTAAATATTTTTCAAATAATTTCTTAGCAAATCCAAAAGGATTTTGTGGAAAAGTTTTTCTAAAATAAAATCCATTTTTATGTTTATTTTTTCCAACATACCATCCTTCTTCAACTTTTTTACACAAATATGAAAAGAAAATTTCTTTCTCTCTAGTTGGATAAACAATTTTATTATTTAAGGAAACGAAATAAATTTTTTTAAATTCAAATTCATTAGGAAAAACATCATCTTGATGTAATGGTGTATAAGAAATAATATTTTTAGGTTTCCCTAATAAATTTTTCATTTCAACATCCCGAGGTAATTTCCGTTTACCATTTTTTTCAGGAGGTTCCATTAAAACATTAATATCTCCAATATTCCATTTAACCTCAAAATAATCACAATCTCCATTCTCTAAAACTGAAACAATATCATATTCGTAAATTTTCTCTTGACATTCAAATTTAACATTCAAAAAGATTTTTCCCTGATGTTTTAATCTTTCAGCCAAAAATCTTTCAAACTTTTTCCCTTTCATTCTCCCTTCATTACCACATTCCTTCAAATATTCTTTAATAATTTCATGTTTATTATCTTTAACAAAAAGTTCCTCTAAAAAAGGAATTTTATGTTTTAATATATAATATAATCCTTCTTCTAAACGCATTTTTAATATTATAAAAGTATTTTTATTAAATTCAATTTTTTATTGATTGAAATAATAATAATACCCTATTATTCCAAAAACTAAGAAAAAAAACCACATATAAATATTAGTGATTTTCTCATCAAATTCATTTCTCCACTCCTTCCTCAATTCATTCATAAAAGCTTTACTTAAAATATCATAAGGTTCCCTTTTTACTATTTTTTGACTTTGTTCTTCTAATTCTTGATGAAGCTTTTTTATTCCTGATTTCAAATCCTCTTGATACTGCACTTTCCACTTTTTAAACTCTTCTTTTAAATCGTTTCTAATAATTTTCTTTTCTTCTTCAAATTCCTTCCGGACTTCCGCAATAACTTTATCTAAGAAAAAATTAATTTCATTATCATATTTCGCATAAGTTCTAATGTTTGATAAAATATTTTCTTTTTGATTGTAAAAATATTTTTTACATTCGGCTTCAATAGCCTTATTAAAATCTTCTGTTTGGATTGCTTGGTTCATTTTTTTATTATTTGGTTTTAGTAAAATTATAATTCAATTTTTTTTAGAAATACCATTTTCCAATTTTAGATAAATGACTTCCCCAATTAACACTTTGGATATAACTAAAACCATCCCGATAAGTGGGTTCTTCGTATTTCTTAAAATAAATCCCATCCGATTTAATAAATTCACCCTCTCCTTCCAAAAATTTATGATACCTTAAATGTTTTAAAACAATATCCGGAGTATCTAATGTTAAAATACCAACTTTTACTCCATATTTCTCACCTAATTTAATAGAATAATGCCATGAATCCGAACCAGGATGAATTTTATCAATGATAACTTTCCCGCCTTCTTTAATAGTTTTTTTGGTTATTTTTTCAGTTTCAACAAAACCAATTTCATCTTTAGTTAAACAAACGAAATCAGGTAAATAATTTTTGGCGTAGAAGGTTTTACCACTTCCTCTTTGACCTCTCACTAATAAAATTTTAATATCATCAGGAATTTCCAATTTAGTCATTTCATTTTGTTCTAGTTTAAGTGGATTAAAACTTTCGTAAGGTTTTTGATAAGAAACTCCAAAATAAAGTTCATCTGGGGTTTTAATTGGAAGGCCTAAATTTTCTGCAAAATGTAAATCTTCAAAAGAATTATCTGTTAAAATCCGTCCCACTAGATTACCAACAAAAAAGGTTTCATTAGTTATTTGATAATTAGATTTTTCTTGGAATAAATGAAACATGGTGGGTAAAGGTTTTCTTTCTAAAAAATCCTTTTTTTCAGTTTTACCCAAATCCTTTGAATTACAAAAATAAAACCAAGGTTTCATCTTTACCAACTTAGAAATTTCCTCAAATATCTTTTCAAATTCCTCATATTTTAAAACTTCATTAGTAAAAATTACAATAGGCTTATCTATTTTTTTAATGTTTTCATGAAAAAACTTCCAATTTTTCCCACTTGGGGTTTTACCCCTAATTGGTAAAACTAATGAACCCACAAATGAAGTAAAATAATATTCATCTGATAAATCACCCTCTCGTGTATAAATCATTTTTATAAAAAGTTTATCAAAAAAATAAAAATCAATTTTATTTTATTCATAACAATATGAATAAAAGTGGTAAACAAATATTAGATAAAGTTTATTATTTAATCATCACTTCTTTATCTTTAGTCGCAGCTTTAGCTTGGAACTCCGCTTTCCAAAACTTTTTTGAAAAAAATAAATATTTAAATAGAGGACCGATTAATTTTCTTTAAGAAAATTAATCGCTGCGGTATTTTTTAAAAAAAATACCGGACCCTGGATTTACGCAGTTTTAATAACTGGAATAGTTATTGGACTTATCATTGGTTTTACTAAAATTGTTGAGAAAATAGAAGGTGAAGAAAAAGAAATTAAATAAAAAATTGATGGTTAAAAAAAATTAAAAATATTAAGATTATAACCGTGCCTGAAGCACACTTTCGTATCACTACGAACAACTGTCACAGACTTCCCACAAGAGATCCAATGATCGACGCCTTGACTTCCGCTGACCGGAGAGCCATGGAGGAGATGGAGCGCCAACTTGAGCGCGATGCGATGAAGGACTACCTCGCCCAGACTTGCGGGATGGATGCCTCCGGCAAGGAGCAACTCCGCATGATGCCCTACGAGCTTCTGGAGAGGCTCAACGAGGCTTTCTCCGAGATGGCGTGCGAGCAGGGTCCCGAGGTGGATGAGCTCGATGTGCGCAAGAACCCTCCTTCCCATCAGGGGAGGAAGCAGCCGCGCACCCAGAAGCGTNGCAAGGAGAGCACTCGGGGGAGCACCAAGGAGCGAAGGCTCCGCCTCAAGAGGGGGGAGTTTGACCTGTAGAGGTCAAACGCGGTGGTTTTTTGAATGTTTTTTGAATGTTATATATTTATAAATTAAATAATTCCTACAATTGTTTCAGTGATATTTTCTCTGTAAATATCTGATAAATTAAGGTTATTAGGTAAATTATCTTGTTCTAATAACCAGGCGAAACAATATTTTTCTTGAAAATTTCTGGATTGTTCAAATAATGAACTTAAATCAACGTCTAATTCTAACCAAGAATGACAAGTTGATTTAGAAATCCATTCAATCTCTCCATTTCTAATCATATTTAAATAACGAACGATAAAAGCTTCTTTAACTTCAATTTCCACGTGAGGTAAATTGATATAAGAATGAACACCAAAATCTCAATAAAAATAAAAATCAATTTTTTTGGAAAAAAAAAATTGATGGTTAAAAAAATTTAAAATATAACAATTTACATTTACTGAAGAAGTATCTTTAAGGGTCATCAAGTTACAATGGACGAGTTTTACAACCGCAAGATGGGCCCCAACGGTCTGGGCATCGACCACCGCGCTAAGAAGCACCGCAAGAAGCCCCTGCGTCCCAACGCCAAGTTGGGCTGTGGGTGTCACTACTGTGTGACCCAGGCTTTGCCCTTGGGTTCTACCAAGCTTCGGCGTAACCTCACTCACAAGATGACTGAGGAGGAGCACATTGAGCACACGATGGAGGACTAGAACCTCACTTTTATAAAATTTAAATTACTTTTTCGTTAATTCTAGGATAAGATGGGAAGTTACTTTCATTGATAGTAACGCGGTAAAAGTATTTTTCACCTTCAATAGTAACTTGGTCATTAGTACCTAATTGACGGTATTTGGAGGGAGTGAAAACTTTACGTCTTTCATTTCCATCAATGGTAAAATAATTATAAATGTAAAACCCATCTTTTTCATGAACTTTATTTAAATATAAGGGACGATAAGCATTTTCTGCATAAGGAGCAAAAACTTTATATAAATATCCAACTTCCATAAAAGGTGGAACCGCACCAATACTTCCATTAGTAGGTGCGATATTATCATCAGTGATGTTTAAGGGAGGTAATAAATTAGCAACAACTTGTTGAGAACCACCATAACAAGGTTCACGACGACCGCCACATCCGACGACTTCACCGGGTAAGACTACGTCAGGGTAAGAACCGACGTCATAATAATAAGAACCATTGAGGGGATAAATGCGGTTAAGGCGGTACATTTGACGGACGTTATCGGCTTGAAGTAATTGGGGAGGGGCATCTGGGACTTTAACGTTAAGTTCACTTTGAAGAGATAAGTTTTCTTGGACGGAAAAGAGAGATAAGACTAAGATAAAGGCGACAATAATGATAAAAATGATACCGATAATGATAATTGAATAGTTCATTAAATTATCATAGAAATTTATTTGCAACATAAATAAAGACCATTGCTTAAGTTAGGGTCTTCAACTTGGATGGAGGGGGTTTCAATGAAACCGTAACCCCCGGATAAAACTTTAACATCTAAAATTTTACCGTCCTTAACAATAGGTTTTAAACTTGCATTAGAACCACCTCCACCAACAATGGTTAATTTGGGAGGACTTTGATATCCTTCACCGGCGTCAATGACATAAACTCCATTAATTGCACCTTTGGAGATAGTGCAGATGATATGGGCGGGTTTGGTATTACCGACATTGTCAACTTTCATTTTGATGTCATCAGGTAAGGAAAAACTGGCGCCACTAAAATNNGGGTAAGAGGGGTGACATTGAGGGGAACTTAAAAATTTACANTCCATAGTTTTTTGGAAGTCTTTATTAATNAGTTTTCCTTTAGTGTNTCTTTTTATGACGTCTTGAGGGGGTAAAATGACGTCTTGAGAGTTAGTTAGACTTAATCTGTCAGTTGGTTCAAAGTTATCAGCACGTCCAGTTTGAGGTTTTTGAATGAGAGTGCCGACATCTTTTTTATAATTTTTATTTAAATCAGAATTTCTTAAATTAATGATTTCGTCTTCTAAATTTATTTTAGGTAAAGTTCCATAATTGGGGAGTTTGTCAGTTGAAAACTTTTCATTAATGGCTTTTTCACTTTCATTTCCTTCTATTTCATTTTGAGTAGTTTTTAATCCTTTTTTAACTATTTTGACGGAAGTTTCACTAACATCACTTTTTTGAGCGACCTTTTTAGAACTAACTTTAGGTACATCTCTTTTAAAATCTAAAGAAGCAGATGGGGTAAATTCTTGGTCAACAACAGGAGTGGGAGTGGGAGTTTTTTTACCAAAACCAAAGAAACCTTCAATTAGAGGCTTTTTTTTTTATCAGCACAAAGGTCGTGTTGTTCTAAAAGTGCGGTTCTTAAAGTATTTTGTTGAACGTGAACAGGGTCAGTGGCGACTTCTTTTCCAATGTTATTAGTGTGGAAAAACCTTTCATTTTGAAGGGAATTCATTTGATTATCAAAGTTTTCAGAGACGGGGTAAGTTCTTCTGTTGAAGGTGAAAACACCGAAAATACCAAATAAAATAAAGAGGAAGAAAATGGCTAATAAAATATAAATAAAACCTTGGTTTGAATTATTGTTCATAATAATTCAAATATTTTTTTTTAAAGTTTATCCATCATTCCTAAACTTTGCATTTTTTCCATAATCTTTTTACCATTAGATAAAGCAGGTGTCATTGATTCTAAAGTTGACTTTAATAACTTTGTAGTATTAACTAAATTATATAAATCTTTTTGAGCTTTATAAGCAGTTTTTTTACTTTTTTTAGTTTTTCCAATAGGTTTTCTCCTTTTGTTTCCTTTGGCGAAAACCTCTTCATTTTCTTCTTCACTATCACTAGAGTCTTCATCAGTTTCATCTTCAGTTTTTTCATCAACAATTTTATTTAAGAGATCATCTTCTTGGGCATTTTCTAAACTATCTCCTCCTAAAATATCATCATTTTCCATTGAAACTAAATTACTAACTGAATTATCAGTTAATTTATCTAAAATATTTTCTTTTGAAACTTCTTTGGGAGAAACTTCAGGAACATTATCTTCTACATCTTTTCCTTCAACTACACCTTCAGGTTTTTCATTTTCTCCTTCTCCTTCAAAATTTTCTAAAAATAAAGGTTTTCCTAAAGTTTCTTCATTATGACCTAATTGTCTAAAAATTAGTAATAAAATTAAAAAGGCAGTTGCTAATAAAAGGCCGACATCCCATCTATTAGTTAATTGATAAACCATGATAAATAAGATAACCCAAGTAAAAATAGACATAAAAAAGATAGGGACTTGAACAAAAGCAAAAATAATTATAAAAAATAAAATTATTGCTGACCCATATTTATTAATGAAATTTTTATAATCCATTAATATATTTAAAGAAATTTATTTGCTGCAAAGAAAATAACTCCTCCAACAAGACCTAATAATAAAATACTTCCATATAAAACCATACTATCATTTCCAGTAAATCTATTAACTTGAGCAGCTGCAAATTGCCTGACAAATGGAATACTTAAGATAACAAATAATCCCACAAAAATCAAGGGCATTCTTAAACTTTGCATTAATGATTGACTAACTTCTGGTTTAATTATCTCTTCTGTTTCCTCATACTCTACATCTTCATCTTGGTCCTGATACTGTTGCTGTTGTTGTTGATTTTGCATATGTTGTTGATGATGATTAACTGCGAATTGTTGTTGTTGATATTGTTGTTGAGTTTGTTGATAAGCTTGTTCGGCTTCTTGGTTATCATTTTGCATTTGGTTGATAATATTTTGGACAAATTGTTTATCATCTTCTTGTTGTTGGGGTAATTGATTAATAGGGGTTCCTTGGGACGCCATTTTTTTTTAAAGATAAAAAAAAATAGTATTGAATACGCAACTTAATTTCTATTTCTTCTAGAATTTCTCTTTTTTCTCATTTGTTGTTTTCTTCTTCTAGAATGGTAAGTGGTAAAAGGTCGATTATCTTCTTCATCGGTGTGAGGATAAGAGGCAGGAGCATATTTCATGCTTGGAAGTACAAGAGTTTCACCTTCATCATTGACAAATGTAATATTGGGCATAATTTATCATGTTTAATTTTCTTTAAATAAGTTTTTTAGAAACTTTAATTTTTTTAGTTTTTGATTCTTGAGGTTTTTCTCCGGAAATTTTGGGGGCTTCTAAAACAAATTTATGATTCATTCTTTCATAAGTTTTTTGATGAACCATTAGGTCATCATTTAATTTTTCAAGTTCATTACCAGTCTTAATATAATTAAAGACACTTTCAAACCATAAAATCCAGTTTTTAGTCTCTTCTAAAGTTAAATTAACATTTTTAGATATCTCACTTAATCTTTTTTGGTCTGGAACATTTTCATTTAAATAAATCTCTTTTAATTTCATTTTTATTTCACCATTAATTTTTACCAATTTTTCATATAACATTTCCCTTTTAATTTTATGTTCTAATGATTTTTTTATTAAATCTTGTTTTTGTTTATCTATATCATCAATAAAATCTTGTTGTTTTTGAAAAATTCCATTTAAATTATCTTTTTCTTTTTCAATATCTTTTAATTCCTTAAGTAATTTTTCAATATCTTTATTTTCATCAGGTTTTAATAAAGGGTCTTTCACCATCTCTTTCAATTTATTTTTAAAAAATAAACTTTTGTCATTAAATTTTTCTCTTAATTCTTCCCTCCTATAAAATAAATTAAAAATAATAGGTTTCTCTATCTCCATCTTCCACTCTTTTCCCTTAGCCGAACATTTCAAAATAAATTTTCCATTCTCCTCTTTCTTATCTAAATCACTTTTATTATCTAAAGGACATTTAGAATTATCATTATAATACATTTTCACATATTTTTCATATTCTATCAAATCCTTCTCAAAAAGATTATTAAAATTGTCGTCATACTTTTCTAAGTAATTATACATTACTTATATTTATAAATATTTTTTCTTCTAAAAATTAATGAAAATTTTTATTAATAATAATTCATTTAATATCAATCCTCTTAAATCTATTTTCTCCATCAAAAAAGAACTAAATCTACAAAATATTTACTTTAATGGTAAAAATCTAGAAGATAATAAAACCTTTCTTCATTATCACATTAAAGAAAACTCTAAATTAATCGAAAAAAAAGAACTTAAAGGTGGTTCAGCAACTAGAGTTGTTTCAATTATCATAGGTGTTTTACTCCTTCTCCTTTTTATCGGTAATATTTTTTTAGGAACTATCCCTCTTTTTGGAATGATTTTATCGAATGTTTTAGTTAAAGGTGCTAAAGTCTTAGCAGAATTTACAGCTAAACTTTTAGACCCTAATAATTGGATAAGAAGTTTCCTTTTATTTTTCGCTAATACCATTATTCCCTTTTTTGGAGTTGTCTTCTTTTACATATCAGTTTTTATGTTAACATTTTTATTAACTTTTTGGTGTGTTTATTTTATTTATTTTGGTGNGCTNGGTTCTGTTAAAGGATATAATGCNGCCAATGGTTTAGCTATNTTATCTAGTTTCTTCATGCTTACTTTTTATTTTATGTTTGATTCTCCAGTGATGATTTCTAAATTTATTATTGGANTATTAAAATTTATATCTAAAAAAGCACCTGGTTTAAAATTTTTAAGTTATATGATTGGATGGCTAAAGAAATTAATTTTAAAAGTAATTAGTCTTAGAGTATTTGTTTTAGGATTAATTCCTTTTTATGGTCAATTTGCTATGACTGTTTTAACTGTTGTTAGATATTTTTTTATTGGATTAAGAACAATACAATCTTTAGGTGTTTCTTTCTTCCAAAACTGGGAAATGATTTATAATATGACCCAAACTTATCCTATGGCCGACCAAATACAAGAAATGGGAGTTCAACCCATCATAGAATTAGTAAATTGGGCCATGCTTCCTACTGATGAAAAAAGACAAAAACCTAAATCTCCAGAAATGGCCTCAATTTCTTATTTAATTAAATTTATTTACTTTAACTCTTTAGCTTTTTTCATAGGAACTATACAATACTATGATGTTTGTGGAAATCAAAGTGATTTACAAGAATTATTAGAAGATGAATTAGGTGACTTAAGAACTGCTTCTAAATCAAAAGAATTAATGATGAAAGAATTAAATAAAGGCCTAAACAAAATTAAACAATCTAATCCTAATCAAGTTAACAACGATGGAGAAAAAGTTTTAGATATTTTAAGTGAAAAAAAAGATGAAGTTCAACAACAATTTACTTTTATTACTAGACAAATTGGAGATGTTACTAAAAAATTAAAAGAAGCAGGTGACAAAAAACTTTTAGATGTGGATTGTTTAATGAATATTATAGAAACTACAATGTTAGGAGCACCATTATTCTTTATCTTTTTCTTAATTTTATTCATTTTATTATTTATTATGCCAAATATGCTCAATTTTTCAGGATAAACTTCTATTATAAATAAATGAAAATTTTTTATAATGATAATATTTTAGACATTCAATGTCCTCTTTATATTTCAGGTTTTACCCTTAAAACCTTAATTTATGAAAAAATAGGTATTCCAAAAACTAGTGAAGGAACTCTTAAAAATAAAGGAAAAATCATTAATGATAATGATTTAATTGATAAAAATCAAGAATATGAATTTTCATTAAGAAAACTTGGTGGTTCTAACCTTTCTAATCCCGAAAATTCCACACCACTTATGGTCATTATCGCCTTAGTTTTTGGTTTTACTTCCATCTCTTACCTTAACACTTATAAGTTTTTAAATTTAGAATTTAACAGAGACGGTGGTGAAAACATTAGAGAAATGGTTAATCAATACACTAAAAATATACCTTCTATTCCTAAATTTGATTGTAATCAAGATGCCGATAAAATGGTTTGGTATCAAAGATGGCTTTATAAATTTAGAAGATTTTTCCATTGCAATGAAGGATGGCTTAAATTTATCAAAGGCGTAAAAATGTTTTTTTATTACACCATCGGTATACCATTCATTTCTATGGGAGACAGAAACTTCCAAAAAAGTAATTGCGGTGCTAACGTCTTTTTCACAGTTGATACCCAATATTACAAAAAAACCGATAGTTCCTTAGCCAATGTTTTAACCACTGGTTTATTCTTTGTTTATATGTATATTGTCTTTTTACCAATGTTAACTAATTTTTTCACTACCTTTTACTGCGGTTCTCCTGGATATAAAAATTTTGGAATAAGTTTCCTTTTCTTTTTAATACCACTTATTTTAAGTCTTTTTATTCCTTATATTATTAAATTTTTTAATGTTATCATTAATTTTTTCACAAGTTTTAATTTAACTGATTATAAAATTGCGTTCTCTAATATTATCTTATTANTTTTTGGTATTATCTTTTTAATTTTTAGTGCNAGTTCATTAACTCCTATGTTTTATGGATTNATTATNGTAGTATTTATTATTTTTGGTTTATTAAAATTTAAATTTAGTGGGGTAGGTTTATCGGGTATTATTTCTAATATTGCAACCTTTTTATCTAATTTATTATTTTTAGAAGATGACCAATATAATAAGGTGCCTTATGAAGACCCTTCAAATCCACTTCAAAATAAAGGAAATACAAAATCAGAACCATCACCCGAATGTTTTATGAGATATAGAGTGATTTATGATTTTGTAGAAATGGGATATACATTAATTTTTTCATTTATTTTATCTATGTTTGTTTTTTACCCTCAAATTAATAAAAATTGTAGAATAAAATAAATATTCTAATAAAAAGTATGATATACTGCATTAAGTCAAATAAAATTATATTTTCACAATATGGTGAAAATATTTGGGGTGTTTCCACTCAGGTTCATGATATTTTTAAATATTGTCCAAAAAAAAAATGTTGTCATAAAAAATATAAAAAAATTTTAATCAATGAAACAACTTTAAAAAATAAATTATTAGATTCTTTTAAAATTAAAGTTTTTAATAAATATTATTTAGTAAAAAATTTTGTTATTAAAAATGATATCATTATTTTTTATATTACTGAAAAACCAGATGTAAAACTTTATATACCATACTTTTATACCTCAATATTTATTATAAATGAATTTTGTATTGTTCCAAGAAATGCAAATAATAATATACCAATTACTACTAAAATTCCAATTGATAATTTAGCAACAGGTGCAGGATATAGTATGCCAATAAAAATAGGAGGTCAATCACTTTTATTACTTTTAGATACAGGTTCTTCCACTTTATCAACACCTGAAAAAGGAATTATTACTCCCAATGATAGTAATTTTAATACTTTAAATGAAGTTTATAATTCTTCAAATGCAACTAAAACAAATGAAATTCAATATATAACTTATGGAACTGGTTCTTTAGGAGGTCCTGCTGTAATAGATGAAGTTTCCATTAAAGAATCTGAATATGAAAATTTATTTGATTTAAAATTTTGTGCTGGAATTTATGCTCCAAGTTATCAAAGTCCTTTGTGTAATGGAGGAATTTTAGGTTTAGCTTATCCTTATTTAAATTCAGGTCAAGTTTATCAAGCAAGTAAAACCCCTATTGAAAATTATAATGAAATAATTAATTATAAATTTTGTGCTTGTTTTAATTGTTCTGGAATTAATCCACCAACAAATATATCTAATTTTTGGAATAATTTACTTGTCCTTAACTCTTATACAACATTTTTAGAACAAATTGGTAATATTTATGATAAATATGCTCAAAGATTTGGATTGTATTGTACTCGAACTTATAGAAATAATAAAGATATTTCTGAAAATATTGGACAAATAATTTTATTTGGTGGTGAAGAATATAACATTTATTATTTTGGTAATTTAATAGAAATACCTTTACAAAAATTAGGTTCAACAACATGGAATATTCCAAATTATCAATTTTATCAAGTAAATTTAGTAAATGTTATTTTTACTTTAGGAAGTGAAAAATTAGTAATTTCGATGCCTCAATTAAATCCAGATAATTTTCCCCAACCTAATATAATTGATAGTGGAACCTCCGAATTACAAATAGTTGTTAATGATAATGATATTGATAAAATTAAAACTTTTTTTGAAAAAATACCTTTTGTTAAAAGTAATGGATTTGAAACAATTTTAAGTTCCAATGAAATTTATTCTACAAATATTACAAATATAAAATTAGAAGAATGGCCAATTATTAGTTTTGAATTTAATGCTGGAAATCAAAATCATATTTTTAATGTTTCACCTAAAAATTATTTCCAAAATTATTATATTGATAATACTAGCACATCTTTAGCTTTAACAATTCAATCTTTATCACAATCACAAAATACAAATGCTAATTGTATTATTGGATTACCATTTATTTGTGAAAATTATTGTGTTTTTGATTATGGTAATAATTTAATTAAAATTGCTCTAAGAAAATAATTATTAATATAATATGGAAACATATACTTTTTTAATCAATACTTTATTTTTAAGAAAAGTAAAATATCAATCCAAATTTTTCCAAAATAATCTTTCCAAAGTCAAAGGTTTCAAACCCATTAAATTTAACCCCAATTTACAAGTTTTCACCATTAAAACCCCATTTTTAACAAAAGAAACCCAAGAATTTTATTTTGATTTTCAAGATGAAACCTTTGAGAATTTAAAAAAAGATGATGAAGAATTTAATAAACAAGTTTTAGAATTAGTTTCATTATTCCCTAAATATTTAAAAAAGGGCGGTAATTTTTATTTAAAATATTTTTTTTCCGATAATGTTTTAATTGAAAGTATAGCTAAGATATTTGAGGAAATTATTATAGAAGAAACTGTTGAAATGAACTTTTATCGTTTAATCTCCTTTAAAAATTATTCAGGAAAACCTTACAAAGAACAAAAAAAAGAAAATCAAAAACTTAAATTAATTAAGGAAATAAATTTATTAAATTTAAAAAATGATATCAATCAAGTTTTAAAACATAACAAAATAAATTTCCAAAAACTTTCCCAAATCTGTTCCCGAAGATACAAACTTCTCACCCAAAATCTTAAAACTAATGTTTATAACATCACTCAAGTTTCTGATTTTTTCACTATGACACAACTTTATCAACAAAAACTTTTACATTTAAATTCTAATTCTAATTCCAATTTAGACAGATTTGAAGTTTTTTATGAAGAATTAGAAAATAAAAAGATTGAACGAGACTTAAAAGAAAAACTTAATAAACAACGTTTTAAAGAAGTTGATATGTTCACCAATATCTTTAATAAATCTATCGCCAAATACGTTAGTTCTTTAGATTATTTACCTTATCCAATTTCAAATGGTTTCGTTAAAATGTGGGAAATCTTAAATACTTTCAATTTTAATTTTGGAAAAGACATTAAAAGTTTCCATTTTGCTGAAATGCCCGGTCAAATGATGTTATCTTTACTTTATTATTGTAAAATTAATAATAAAACTTTAGATTGGGTTGCTGAAAGTTTAAATCCTAATTCCCCAGTTGTTAAAAAAGAGTTTGGTAGAAACTTTTTTAAAAATGATTATGGCTTCATGAAACTTAATCCAAAAAGATGGTACTTTGGTAATAAAAAAACCGGTAATCTTTTAGATACTGACGAACTTAAAAGTTTCAGAAAATATAACTTATCCAGAAAACTTAACTTCATCTCTAGTGACGCAGGAACTGGAATAACAAATTTAGAAATACAACAAAAATTAGAAATAGCTCAAACTGTCGCAGTTTTAGGGTCAATTTCGGATGGAACTAATGTGGTAGTAAAACATTTTACACCTTATGACCCAGAATTTCCGGAGTCAAAATATGCAACTAAATTATTTTTATCCCACATGAACCTTTATTATCAACATTTTAAGGAAGTTTATTTAGTGAAACCTTTGACCAGTAAAGCAAAATCCGGCGAGTTTTATGTGGTTGGAATGGGTGGGAAACAATTAACGGATAAGGAATTTGATAAACTTTGTGAAAAATTAGATAATTTTAAGACGAATGAACCTATAGAAAAAGTAAAAAATAAATATTTTGTGGGACAAATATTTAGATTTTTGGAAGAAATAACCAAATTGAACTTAAGAAACATAGAATTAATAAATTTTATTTATGACCATTATGATGAATTTTCTAATAACAGGGATGAAATAGAAGAATTATTAGAAAAACAATATGAAGAATGGGTAAAAAGATATCATTTCAGCGGTGAAAAAGTAAAAAATTTTACTAAAGGGTTTTTCTAATTTCAGTTGAAGAAATTCCATCTGTATAAGGTAAATATTTTATATTCATTTTAGATTTAACTACTTCTATTCCAGGAAAATTAATATTATCATCAGCACGTATAAATAATGAAGTTTCAAAATTATCTTCATTATTAAAATAAGCTTCTAAAAAAGGTGATGGATCAGTTCCAGCAATTACAAAAACACGGTCACAATAAGGCTTAACATTCTTTAGTCTTTGAATTAAAGGTTGATGTTTATCAGGTGTTAAATTTTTAAGTTTCCTTATACTTTCATCATCATGAATTCCAACTATTATTTTTTGGCCATATTGTTTCATACCCTCTAATAAATTAATATGACCTTGATGAAAAAAATCAAAACAACCCACTGTATAAATATTTTGATACATAAAAATATTTATCTCATAAAAAAGAATATTTTACGAAATTAAATAAAATCTTTTACTATAGATACCGGTGATGATGCAAAGAAATATTGTTTTCCAGGTATTCTAGGTATTCTCCAATCTAAACCATAATGTTGCTCCAAATATTTTTCTGTATCTTCTGGAATACCCACATCTATATCATAAAATTTAACATTTTTAATCCCAAAATTTTTAACACGATATTTTATTTTTTTAGGTGGATTTTCCCTTAAATTAGCTGAAACCCAATAAATATGATTTTCATCATTAACCAACTCATCATAATGAACAAAAATATCTACTCTCGCTCTCTTCCCCAAAGGATTATTGGGATAAAGAAATTGATATTCTAAACCACTCTCTAAATCTCCAATCGCATTCTTCAATTTAAAACCTTGCTGATACATCGCCTGTAATATCTCAGGTTTAAAATCTTTCCTCATCACACCTATATCTATATCATAATCATGGTCTAAAATCTTATTCTCCCTAAAATATCCTAAACAAGTTCCTGATGATAAAAAGAAAGGAACATCAATTGACCTTAAGGCTTTGGCTGTCTTATCTAATAATTTAACATACTCTTCCTCNTTTCTTGTCGCAAAATTTTCTGGTTGATTAGGTGTCCAAAAAACTAAAATGATAACCAATATAAAAAATAAATAAAAAATATACATAAATTATCTTAGAAAAATTAAAACAATTTGATAAAAAACATTTTTTTTTATCAAACATCGTAAATTCCTCCTATTTTCCTGCAATCATCTGTGAGAAACCTACACTTTATCTTAAATAAAAAAAAATAAAAAAAAACGCATTTTTATAAAATATTTTATAAAAATGGAAATCGCTCCCGCCAGGTGTCGATCCTGGGACCTGTAGATTAACAGTCTACCGCTCTACCAGTTGAGCTACAGGAGCTTCCACAATATACTTAAGAAAGTAATTTTTAAATAGAAACGCACTTTATTTCTTTAAGTTAAAATTCCATTATGGGGATTTAAAATAGAATATTTTATTGTTTCTATTAGGATTTGATTATCAATAAAATAGTAATAAAGATGTTTATTACCATAATAAGGTATTATTTTACCTGTCATAGAAATTTTTAAGGGATGATAGTTTAATTTTTGATGAATATTATATTTTAAGAAAATAATGGTTGCAACTAAATCCCAAAGGTAAAGATTTCCATTTTCGGTTTCAAGTGTTGTTCTTAATAATTTAATGAATATTTGATAAATTTTATTAAGATAAACATCAGAGGAATAATGTTTTTGGTTTTCTATTTGTGAAATAACTTCTTGATTGAGTGGGGCATAATTAGTACAATCTAAAGGAACTAACTCAACTTTATTTCTTAAAAGTTCTAAAACATGACTAACTGCGTCAGGGTCTAACCAAAAATTATATTCTGCATCAGGGTAAATAAAAGTGTTTTTTAAATCCAATGGTAAAACATTTCCTTTAACATTCACATTTCCACCCATGACAATAACTTTATTAATTTTATGTTTTAATAATGGATAACGACGAATTAAATAAGAAAGAGAAGTTAAATTACCAGTTACTAATATTTCTAATGAATTATTTTCTTGTTGAAATAAGGTTTTAACTAAAACATCAATCCAAGGTTTATTAACATGTTTAAATTGGTAATTAAAGTTTTTTTTCATCATAAGGAGATAAGAAGAAATAAATTCAGGAGGAAAATTCCGAGTTTGTTTTAAATAACTATTTCTATTTTCTCCTCTAAAAACTGGAATATCAACTTCTAATAAATTTAAAATAAAGGCTGTTAAAGAAAGATTTTCCGGATATGATAAAAATCCATCATCACAAACTATGGCTAATAAATTTATTTTTTTATGATAATGTTGAGCTACTAAAATAATTAAGGAATAAATATCGTCTTTGTCAGTATCCATAAAGTAAATAACATTGTGCATAAAAAAAGAGAATATTATTTTTTTTATTTCTAGAAAAAAAAATAAGTAATAATAATGATTAAACAAAATTATCCTAATCTTACTTATGTTAAACAACATTTAGCACATTTAACCAATGGAAAAAATTTTTATAACATTGTTCCTTTTAAATTAAACGCCTCTTATTTACAATTTGCTATTCAAAATGGTTCTCTCAATATTGAAAATAATAGATTTGGATTACATAATATAGAAGATGAAAATTATTCTTTACCAAATTATATTGTTACTGAATTTGACAAACCTAAAAATATGAGATGGAATAGTTCTGAATTTATTGAAAAAAAATTAAATGAATATTCTGAAAGAAATTATGATTATTTAAATGATATTTGTCATTATTTAACTATTTCTAATTTAGGTAAAATTGAAGTTTCAATGGAAAGTGAATTTGAAACACCCATTTATCAAAATAAAGATGATACTGGAAAAAAAAGAAAACGTGAATTTATTAAAGTTTTAAAACCTACTACTATCATTAAAGAAATCGGTGATAAAATTATTTTAGGTTATCCCAGAATGAAAACCATGAAATATTATGAAAATCTTCCCGTTGAAAATAACTATACTAATTTTGATTTATTAAAATGTTATGGTCAAATTTTAAAGAAAGATATCACCCCTGAAAATTTTGAAGAAATATTGCCCTTATTTAGAAATATCTCTATGGTTCCTGACCTTAAAATGATGAACGAAATTATCCCCCAAGAAGAATGGGAACCTAATTTTAGAAAATTTTGTCAAGAAAAAATTTTATATCAACTTGGTAGACCTAATATAACTTGTGATTATAATTTTTTCATTTTACAAAAAACCTTCCGCGAAATAAAACCTTATAAAACTAAATTAATTGATATTAATGAAACTGATAAAGAATTATTATTAGAAATTCAAAAATTAATTTATACCGAAATCCCTAAAAAATTTAATATTCTTCAACCTGGTGAAACCTTTTATAAAAATTTTTTAATTTATACCACCACTGACGAAGTCTTTAAAATTCACGCTGATTATTATTTTCCTTTTAGTAATAAAACCGCCTATGAATATCATTCTATTAACATGATTTATTTTAATGAACTTATCACCTTAATTGAAAATAATTCCCTAAAGCAATCTACCAGTTATCTATAAACAAATTGGAGGAACCTTAGTTAGAGAAAAACCTGCTTATAAAAGTTCTAATTTATTAGATGAAAATTTATTATATTTATTAAATGATGAAAAAACACAAGTTATTAATTATTTTGATATGAATAATGGTTTAACTTTGGTTTTACTTGAAAATGGAAAAGAATTTTATTATTTTGAATTTAAATATAATATTGCTTATCTCAAAAATATTCCCAGAGGATATTGGAAAACTATTTATCAAAATTTTTATCAACTTTATAATAGAGATAAACCTTATCAAATTAATTCTTTAATAAAGATAAATGAGATTGATAAAAATATTAGGAAAAATTTAGAAATTTTTATGATAGATAAATGTCCATCTTATAATTTTGATATCAGATATGAGGATTATTTAAGAAACATTCAATTAAAACCTTTTAAATATTTTGGATATTCTATTTCCAATATTATTAAAAAAATTATTCATAAAGGTTTTAATCCTTCCTTAAAAAATAAAAATACTAATCAAACATTTAAAAAATTTCAAACTCATGAATACTTATCTATTGACCTAAAGAATATTCAAATAAGAGAAAGTAATAACTATGTTTATCTTTTAGTTAAATATTTTTATGAAGGTGAAGAAAGTGAAAGAATAACCATCTGGGTTATACCTCAAACTATTTTTCAAAAATATTCCTTAGAATTTCAACAAAAAGGTTATTTTGAAGATAAATTATTAGAAAAAGATGGGAATGTAATTGATAATATGTTAACTATTAAACCAAGCGAATATGAAGAAATAAAACCAAAAATATTAGAAATTTCAAAAGAATTTAATTTAAGTTTTATCTTTATTAATGTTTATAATTTATTGCCTAATTTTACTTTACATTTTCAAATTATGAAAAAACAAGATTTATATCAAGTTTTTACCAGAACTAGGTTTATTAATTATTTTAATCAGTTTTTACCTATAGAAAGATATGAAAAGATTTATTATCAAAAGATAAAACCTCAAAATTATTTAGATAGATTAATGGAAATAACTTTACCTTCATATTTATTTCTTTTTAAAAATATGAGAGGTGGTAATGCTTCCATTAAGATTAAATCTAAAAAATTTAAAACTACAGATTACTTAAAAGATATTGAAAAAAATAAAGAAAAATACTTTTTAAATGACGCCTTATATTTAAGAAACCAAAATTATCAAAATTTTATTAAATTTTATCAAGACAAATTACCCAAAATAACCCAGGTTTTAAAATGGTATCAAGAAGAAAATAAAAAACTTCCTGAATATAATAAAATTAGAAATGAAGTTAATATTGAAAAATATTTATCCCTTAAAAACAATAAATTAAAAAATATTGGTAAAAGTTTCCCCAGATTTGACAGTATCTCACTCTCTAAAAAATATTTATCCGGTAAAATTTTATTAATTACTAATATTATTACTGTTTATTCTAGATTTAAAAACTTACAAAATAATTTTGATGTGGTTTTCCTTAAAAAATTTATTTTAACTAATAAAGATAAAAATTATTTTAGGAATATTGAGCAGGAGAATAATTTTAAACCTTATAATCAAGTTTCAGGGCAATATAAATCAATGGTGATTGAGTTTCCTAATTTTCCTTTTTTTGGTCAAGAATTAGCCATTGATAATTTTATTAGTAATTTATTGATGTCATTAAAATATGTTTTTGAAAATTTAAGTCCACAAGGAAATTTAATAATTAATATGACCCAAATAGAACCCAAAAAAACTTTACCCATTTTAGGTTTTATTGAACAATATTTTGATAGTTTTATCATTGAACAAAACACTAATAATGATGTTGATATTTATTTCCATTTAGTTTTTAAGAAATTTAAAGGCGATAAAATAAACTTAGAATTTAATTTAGAAGAAGTTATAAAAGAAAATAATAAGTCTTTAATGGAGATTTTTAATGAAAAAACTTACACTTTATTAAATCAAATAGATTGGAAAGGAAAACCTTCTGAAAAATTAAAATTACAAATTGAAACGCTTTATAAACTCAATGAGATTTATTTAAAACAGTATGAAATGCAAAAAAATAATTTAGATGAAATATTAGTCAATAAATATAAAATCTTCATCAGAGACCAAATCTCTAAAATGAAAGAATTAGATATTCCTTTATCTAAAGACTTAAGAAGATTAGATGAAAAATATCAACTACAAATTATTAGTGAATATTTTACTTTAGGTAAATTTTACCAACTTAAACTTTTTCATTCCAAATCTCAAAATTACAATATTAATTACCAACTTTTTGATAAATTTTTTGATTCAACTAAATTAGAAAAAGACGAACGAAAATTACAACAACAAGAAGACTTCCAAAGATTTTTAGATGTTAATAAATACACCCAAATTTTTAACAAAAAAATCTCCAAATATGTCTCCTCCCTAGGATATCTCCCCTTTAATGTCTCTAACGCCTTCGTTAAAGCTTGGGAAATTTATAATACTTTTGATTTTAACTTCCACGATACTACCCGCAGTTTCCATTTCGCAGAATTACCCGGTCAATTTATCCTATCTCTTCTTTATTACCTGAAAGTAAATAAACTTGGAAAATTAGATTGGTATGCCGAAAGTTTAAATCCTTGGAGTAAAAAAGCCCGCAATACCTACGGTAAAAATATTTTCGCCAATGATTATGGCCTAAAACGCAGTTTCGAAAATAGATGGATATTTGGAGAAAATAAACAAAATACCGGAGATTTAACGGATATTCGTATCTTAAAATTCTTCCGCAAATTTAATCAAAACCGAAACCTTAACTTCATCACTAGTGAAGCCGGACTTGATAAAGCTAAAGTCCCTTACGAATTTTATCAAAAATTAGATTTAGCACAAATTATAGCTGTTTTAGGAAGTTTAGGAGATAAAACTGCTTGTGTAGTTAAACAATTTACGCCTTATGTCAATTCCTTTCCAGAATCTAAAAATGGAACTGCTTTTTTTTGTTCCTTAGTTCAGTTATATATGAACCATTTTGAAGAAGTTTATTTAACCAAACCATTAACTAGTAATGCGAAATCAGGGGAATTTTATGTGGTGGCGAAAGGTGGGAAAAGAATAGATGATAAAACATTTGAGAAGTATATAGGTTATTTAACTAATTATGAATTAAATAAACCGGTTGAGAAAGTTAATAAGTATTTGGTGGGGGAAGTTTATAGGTTTTTGGAAGATATGAATGAAATTAATATGAGAATGATAAATACCCAAAATTACATTTATACTTTTTATGATGAATTTTTAGAAGATAAAGATGAAATAGATGAATTTTTAGAAAAGAAATATGAAGAATGGGTTAAAACTTATAAATTCCGCGGAAAATCAATTAATAATTATACTAAACCTTTAAAGGATTTTTTCAGCAATCAAATTTAAATTTTTCCATTAGTTTTTTAGTTTTAATTTCATTTCTAACTTGATTAAAAAATAATGGTAAAAATGGTGAACAATATTGTAAGGTTGTGAGATAACCTTCCTCACGTTTTTTCAATAAATATTTGTCTGCTTCTTCAACTGTAGAGCAATAACCACATTTAATTTTATTATTTTTAGAATAACAAGGCATATAATAATTCATTTTTCTTTATCATCAAGATTTTTTTAAATTAAAAAAATATTTTTTGTAAATTCATGGAAGAAAATTTTTTAGTAGACCAAAATCAAAATTTAATTTTTAGGAAAAAAATTAATTTAAAAAATTTTTATAATTTAATGCATTATTTTCCAACAATTCACTTTTATGAAGGATTTTCAGGAGATATCAATAATTTACCCATGACAGTTAAACATCTTCATTTTTATGATAAATTTAATGAAACAGTAGATTTTTTACCGGTAGGATTAGAAACCTTAAAATTAGGAAGAGATTTTAATCAACCTTTATTAAATTTACCGCCTAATTTAAAAAAATTAAGTTTGGGAGAAAAATTTAAACAATTATTAGTTTTACCACCGCAATTAGAAGAATTATCAATTTATCAAATTACTCAAAAAGAACTAGATAATTTACCCAAAACTTTAAGGAAATTAAAAATAGAATTAGTAGATGAAAAAATAAAAATACCGGAACAAGTAGAACTTTTACAAATGTATCATTATCAAGTATTAAACATAGAAAATTATATTTATGATTATTTTAATTTTAATTTTTTATTGAAACCTTATGATAAAAAAGAAGGTTGTCAAGTTTTTGAGGTTTCAACAGATTTATCAAATAAGAAGAAAGCTTTGGAGAATTTAGATGCCGAAATTTATTTTAGGATGAAAGAAGCTGATATTGTAAAAAATGATATTAATTTATTTTTGGTTTTAGAAGAATATGGGAAAAAGAAATTAGTAAAACCTGACCATCTGAAATTTAAAACATTTTCAAAATATAGTTTAGATTATTGGGATGATATTCATTATTCTTTAATAATAGATAATCAAAAAGTAATAAATAAATTTGGGGAAGAAGAGTTTATTAAATTTGAAAATGGATATTTAATAAAGATAATTTATCCAAAAAATGAATTTTGGATTTATTTGGAAAATGAAACCTCAAAAAAAGAATTTATAAGAAATGTTAAATTAAAAGGATTACATTTAATCAATAAATATTTTAATGAAGAAAAGATTTTACAAAAATACCCTGAAATTAAACAAATTTGTTCAATAAAAAATAATATTTGATAATATGTTAAAATATGATAAAACAATTAAAATAGAAACCAATGAAAAATTATCTTCAGAAATCTTAAATTTTCTTAAAAATTTTAATCATCTTATATTTAATAGTTTTTTTAATAAATCTATTGATAATTTACCTTTATCAATAACTAAATTAGAATTAGGAGACCATTTTAAACAAAGTTTAGATTTTCTGCCTATCAATTTAGAAGAATTATCAGTAAAAAAAATTACACAACAACAAGTCAATAATTTACCAATAAATTTAAAAGTATTAAATTTAAGATATTTAGAAGAAGAAATTAATTTTAATAAGATAGAAATTATTAGTTTACAAGATTTTAATTCAATAGAAAATGTTAAAAATAAAATTTATAGGTTTTATCCTTATTTGAACAAAACTTATTTTTTATTACAAGAGGGAAAACGTGATGGATGTCAAATATATATTTTTAAGGATGTAAAAATAAAAAATTTTATTAAAGAAAATCCAAGGTTTTACTTTGATTTACAAGATGGAGATTTAATTTTAGAAACAGGTGGATATAATAGAAGGTTATTTATAGTTAGTGATAAATTAGGTCAAAAGGAAATAATATTTTTTGATGATGAAAATCATTATACCAGAGATTTTGATTTTACGAATTTGCCGGATAATTTTAATACTTTTGAGAAATTTCCAATTTATTATTGGGAAAAGTTTTCTTTTGATAAGGTTTATTCCAATGTAAAAATTTTAAATTTAGAGAGGTTGTTTCATTATTATCTTCAAATTAAATTTAATAAAACTTATTGTCAAATAGAGGAAGAAGAGGATTTAATAAAAGTAATTTATCCTCATAATGAATTTTATATTTATTGTAAAAATGAAAAAGATAAAACCTTGTTTCAAAAATTTTATTTAATGAATAATTTTGTTTCAGCCATTAAACCCCAAAAATTTATTTTTGAAAAATATCCAGATAAACAACAAATCGTAGAATTTTATCCTTAATTTAAAGATAAAACAAGTTAAAAAAATATGTGTGGAATATTTTTTTATCAGTTACTCAACAATATTTTTGACACGAAGGTCTTAGGAGTTTTAGAAAATAATTTTAAAAGAATTCAGCACCGCGGTCCTGACAATTCTAAACAAATCATTAATCAAAATCAATTTTTAGGTTTCCATCGTTTAAGTATTAATGGATTATCTGAACAAGGAAATCAACCTTTCAATTATGATAATAATTTTGTCTTATGTAATGGAGAAATTTACAATTACCAAAAATTAGCCCAAAAATACCAAATTAAATTAAATGAAAATGATAGTGATTGTGCTATCATTTGGCCTTTATATCAAAAAATTGGAACCAAAATCTTTGAGGAATTAGACGGAGTTTTCTCCATTATTATCGTCCATGACAATAAAATTATTGTTGGAAGAGACCCTATTGGAGTTAGACCCTTATTTTATGGGATTGATGAAAACCAAATAGGATTTTGCAGTGAAGCCAAAGGCATATTTGATTTAGTTGAAACTCATCCTTTTCCTCCTAAACATTTTATGGTTATTGAAAATGGAACCTTAAATAATCCTCAGGAATATAATGATGAAGTTGAAACAGATAAATCAATAAAAGAAGCTTTTTATTTAGCAGTTGAAAAACGGATGATGTCAGACCGTCCGATTGGTGCTTTATTAAGTGGCGGATTAGATAGTTCTTTAGTCGCTGGAATTTTATCTAAAAAACTTTCAGGTAAAAAATTAAGGACTTATAGTATTGGATTTCCAGAAAGTCAAGATTTAAAGTATGCTCGGGAAGTCGCCAATTTTATAGGTTCAGAGCATCATGAAGTTTTAATGACTGAAGAAGAAGTAATCAAAGAATTACCCATGATAGTAGATTGTTTAGCCACTTGGGATACTACCACCATTAGAGCAAGTGTAGGAATGTATTTTTTGGCTAAATATATTAGGGAGTTAGGGGAAGATGTGGTTATTTTTTCGGGAGAGGGAGCGGATGAGTTAATGCAAGGTTATTTATATTTTCATTATCAGTCAAATGAGATAGAAGGTGTGGCTGAGAGTGAGAGGTTAGTGAAAAATCTTTATTATTATGATGTTTTAAGGGCGGATAGAACAACAGCTAATTTTGGATTAGAATTGCGGGTTCCATTTTTGGATAAGGAATTTAGGTCAAGTTTAAAAAATTATAATTTATCTCCGCAAAANAAAGTTGAAAAATATGTTTTAAGGGANGCATTTANGGATGAAAATGTAATACCCGAGAGTGTTTTGTGGAGGAGAAAAGAGGCGTTTAGTGATGGAGTGAGTGGGAAGAAGAGTTTTTATCAGGTTTTACAGGAACATATAGAAAATCTTTATACGGATGAAGAGTTTCAAATTAAGCAGAATGCGGTTTTACATGTTAAACCTAAAACCAAAGAGGCGATGTTTTATAGGGAGTTATTTTATGGGATTTATGGGAAAGAGAATGAGGAGTGGATACCGGATTATTGGATGCCGAGGTGGTGTGAAACAAATGACCCAAGTGCGAGAACATTAAATATTTATTAAAATATGAACAAAAAAGAATTTTTTCCCAATGCAAAGATTAATTTTAACAAGTTGGAATTAGCGCCCAATAGTTCTTATAGTATTACCAAACCTAAAGATGCGAAGATTATAGAAAAATATGTGAATGAAGTTGGGAAAGATTTAGTTATATTTGATGGGACTGCGAATGTGGGGGGAGATAGTATAAATTTTGGATTGAACGCGAATGTGAAAAAGGTTTATGCTAATGAGATAAATACGGAAACTTTTAAGAAATTAGTGAATAATGTGAAAGTTTATGGGTTAGAGGATAAGGTGGAATGTTTTAATTTAGATACGGTGGAATTGATAAAGGATTGTTTATTTGAGGTGGATATATTATTTTTGGATGCACCTTGGGGAGGGAAGGATTATAAAAAGGAAAAGTATTTGAATTTAGAAATGGGGAAATATAAACTTTATGAGGTGATAAAATTTGCGACAAAATGTAAAAATATAAAAAATATATTTTTAAAGGTTCCATATAATTATCAAATCCATGATTTGTTGGATGTAGTGGTAGAGGGAATGAAAATTCATAAAATTTATACGCATAAGAAATATTATTTATTGATTACTTTTTCAAAATAGGAGATTTATTTTGGTAATTTTGATATAAGTATTCAAAATATTCGTAAAACCAATTTTCAAAATTGTCAGAAAATTTGCAATGTAAATTCTTTTCAAAAACTAATTTATCTTTTTGAGATATTTTAGCATTAACACCATTTTTCATAATTGTATAAAGTAAATTATGCCATTCATCAGTTTTAGTTGGGATAGTCATTTCAACATTTTTAGTCATTTCTAATCCTAATAAACAAAAGTGATAAATAATAAAGACATTGTCTAGAGACATATTATCTAAGATACGGAATTCTAATCCCATTAAGTTTTTAGGAATATTGATTTTAGGTTTTAAAACTTTAATTTTATCTTTTTTGATTTCTTGAGATTGTAAATAATATTTATTATCTTTTTCATAAAGGATAAAATCCCCATGAATAAAATTATTTCTAATATCTCCTAATCTAATATCAGAACCTAAGGTATTACTTTGTTTAACTTTAATATTATTATTTAAAAGTTTATTAAGATAAGTTTTTTTGTTTGAATTTTGGAAATAACTATTATTAGAATATTGGCGCGAAGCTAAATCTAAATTAAAAAGTTCATCAGTAGGGAAATAAATTTGATTTTCTTGATTTTTATATTTGATTTTTTCAACTTCAACTGGCTTAAATAAAGATTTTATTTTAACATCTGAAAGATTTTTAGTAAAAGGTGGTTTTTCTTTTACAACTTCTAGCCTTTTTTTGGTGGTTATTTTCATTTTTTCAATATCAAAAGTTCCATAAGCTGCGTAAAAATTAACGATGTCACGATAAGATATTTTAGATTCACCATTAGTGTCATTATGTTTGAAGAAAATAGTTATTAAGGGTTCAATCCATTGAAGCCAACAGGCGAAATTTTTGAGGTTTTGAAACCAAGTCGGAAAATATTCAAGATAATTATTTTTATAAGGGGGAGTAAACCAAAAGTGATAAGACCCTAAGTATCTTTTAATATTATTTTCAAAATTAATTGAGTTTTCAAAGGGTTTAACGATACAAATATTACCGTGATAATAACTTTGAGTTTCAACTTGTAAATAACCTAATTTTTTAAGTTCAGGGTATTTACTGAAGATAATAAGTGAATAAAGTTCTACTAATTTATGGTGGTCTTGAGTAAATTTCTTTTTCAATTCATTAAATTTGAGGTTTTTAGCTTTATTAGTTTTCATTTCAAACATAAAACCGTAATCATGAAAGTCATATTCTAAGATTTGGTTAGAGATACCAATCATTTTTTGTTTTTCAATTAAAATACTGACAATATTTGAAACCCATTTTTTAAAAATTTGTTTAGCTAAAACATTATTTAATTCATAAAAACTGGGCATTTCTCCTGGTTGGAAAGTTACTGACTTAGTTTTTTTGTAAATAACACTAATATTAGTTGGAAAAATAGGGTAATCTTTATCAAATTGATAAAATGAGATATTGTTTGAATTATCAGGTAAAATTTCCTTTCTTTCAAAAAAATATTTTTCAAGTGTTTCATTTTTGATGATATTAATAATTTTTTTTAATATATCAACAGGATTTTTTAGATGAGAAAGGTAATTTGAAATTTCAGGGAAATATTTTTGGTTAAGATTTTTTATTTTATTTTTTAATTCAGCGTTTAATCCATCAAAATGATTTAAAAATGGTAAAAATAAATCTATTAATTGAATAATTACATCGTGAATATTATCATATTGAAGATATTTGAGGTATTTATTGTTAGACATTAAACATTGGTAAATTTGCGGTAATATTTCTTTAGAACCTTTTTGAGATTTGATGAGATATTTCATAGCTTCATCATCAAAAGGGAATAAAACAAGATAAGTTTTATCGGAATTTTGATGGTCTAGATTAAAAAAGTCATTAATGTGGGTTTTAGTTAAATTTTTACTAAAACTAAGGAAAAATTCGTGTTCAATTCCTAAACCCCAGTTCATAATTTTAACAACATTTATTTTTTTTAGAAACGGGTTTTTCAATTAATTTAATAGTATCCAATTCTATTTCAACAAAAGGTTTAAAATTGATGATTTCATCTAAAAAAAATAAAACATTATCATTTTTACAAGAAATTTCGTAATAAGTACCTTGATATTTTTTACAAAAATCTTTAATTTTATTAGGGAAAGAGATTTCTTTAATTAAATCTTTTTTATTGCCGATTAAAAAGATAAGTGATTTTTTATCATTATATTTGAAAAAATCAATCATTTTATTATCTAAACAATTAAAACTTTCTTCAGAAGTTAAATCAAAAAAGACAAGACAAACGTCTGTATTTTTGTAATATTGAGATGAAACGGCGTTAAAATATTCTTGACCGGCTGTATCCCAAATATCAAAGGTATAACCTTTATATTTTTTTTTAGTGTAGTCAACACCAATAGTGGGGATAGAACAAGAAGAAAATTCATTTGTTAAAATTTTTTTAATAAATGAAGATTTTCCGACGTTAGAAGAACCTAAAGTTATAATTTTCATATTAAAGACTAACAAAAATTAAAATTATTATTTACAAAATATATATTTTCATTAGAAACTAAATTTAAAACAACACCTAAATAAAAATATTCGTCATAAGTTAAATGAAAATTTCTAGATAAAACTAATAGTTCTGAATTTTTATTAATAACCATAAAATCTTTAAAGTAAGAATTAAAAATAATTTGATAAGTTTTATCTTTGGAAAAAAAAGTTTGTAAATTTTTAGATAAAATTTTTTCCTGATAAAAGACAGTTTGATTTTTTAATTGATAATCTTCTTTCCAATAAACTTCATTATTTTCTTGAGTAATATTAACAAAATAACAAGTTTTATTATCAATATGATTTTGAGCAACCACACTCCATTCTCCCTCAATTTTATTTAATAAATGAGGATTGAATGGTTCTGTTGTAACTGCAAAGGTAAAAATTGGTATTAATAAAGATAAAGGGTTCATTTGTTATTTAAATGATAATATTCTTTAAATAATTTTTTTCATTTAGTTTTTTAATGAAACAGATGTCATGATAGTTAAGGATATAATCTGTAGTTAAATAGTTTTCAATAATTAATAAAAAATCAGAGTCATCAAAGATGAGGTATTCAAAAAGGTAATCATAAAATTTTTCATTAAAAAAAAAATCTAGGATTTTTTCTTTGGATCCAAAAAATCTAATTTCTTGGAAAAAGGAAAAATCAGGGTAATGTTTTCTGAAACTTAAATAATAAAGATAAAATTGTAAAGTTAATATGGTTTTCATTAATATTTGATTATCAAAAATTATTTTTTTAATATAATCTTCTTCAAAATCAGTTATATAAACTTTTTGATGATGTATAAGAAAGTTTTGAATTTTAATATCAAAATAAACTATATTTTCATCTAATAAAACGAATAAAATATTTAAGACTTGATAAGTTATATTTTGATAAAAATCAATGTCAAGGTTGGGTAAATCGCTTAAATCGCCAAAAACTTTTTTAGATAAGGTGAAAAGATAAAGATCATTTTTAAATTCAGAGATTTGGTATTTTTCAAAAGGTAAAACAATATTTTTTGAAATAAAAGAATTATAAATATTGATGATGTTTTGATTAGTTTTTATAATTTTTTCTTTAGAATACTCATCATTATCTAAATAAATAATTTTAGCAATAAAATCTTTATTATTGATTTTTAAAAAAAAAGATTTATTTTTAGAATTGATTTCTTGAATAAATTCAAAGTCATTATTAATTTCTTTTTTTAATATTTCCATTTTTTTTATTAATAATTATTTTTTTTTTAAATCTTGCGTTATTTTTTTTATGATAAAAAAGGTTTTAAGAAAACTTAACTAATAAAACTATGGATAAACAAAGACAAATGCAAATGATTAACCAAATTTATGAACAAACAGCCAAAACTGAAAATGATATTTCTCAAATGACCGATGAGGAACGGAGAGAGTATTTAAGGGGTCGTTTAAGGCAAAAAATGTTTTATTCTACTGCAGGTAGACAATCTAAACAACAAAAAACTCAATTACAAGAGAAAATGCAAAAACAAATGGAAAAACAAAATCAAGAAGATGAGGAGAAGAAGAAAAAAAGAGTAGAAAAAAATAGGAAAAAACGTGAAAAGAAGAAATTAAAGAAACAACAAAATCAAGAGGAAGATTTTGTTAATATNGAAGAATCGGATTATGAGAGTGATTAATGTTTTAAAACTTTAGGAGTTGGAATTCTTTGAGAAAATTTTTTAACACTTATTTTCTCTTCAATTGGTTTTACATGTTTAATTATTTTTTCAACATTTTTTTCTGCTAAAGGTTCTTCTTCTTCTTCACTTTCATCATCACTTTCAAAAGAAGCCTCAACATATTTTTCTATAGCAGTAGTTAATCTTTCAAAAATTTTATTTTGATTTTGTAAAGTTTCATTAAGTTCTTGTAAAGGTCTTATTTTTTCATTGAAAGAATAAGTAAAGTCTTTAACAAAATTTTCTAACATTTCATTTTGTTTAGTCATTTTTTCGTGTATCATTGCTAAATTATCAGCAACATTATTATTATTATCATCTTCTAAAACACCTCTTAAAATATCATAAGCTTTTTCATTACTTAAATCAAAAACTTCAGTTTCTTCATCATCATTTTCTTCATTATTGTTATTGTTATTATTGTTAGAACCTCCTGTTTGAATTTCAGATTTTTCAGTTGGTTTATCATTAAGGTCATTTTCAATTTCATTATTTTGATAATCTTCTGATTCTTGAGATTTATGAGAACTATCTTCTGCTCCTCCTAGGTGATTAATTACTTCAGGTTCTTCTTTTTGAATATTATCAGTTTCTTCAATGGATAAGTCATCTTTAGGGTCTAATTCTTCTTCTTCAGAAGAAGAGCTTTCCTCTGTATAAACTGATTTGATACTAGGTTCTTCGGTTTTAGGTTCATCTTTTTGGATGAAGGTTCCAGTTGGGTCAAGTTTAACAATTTTAATATTACTCTCAGTCATAATTTATCATTGATAAATATTTTAATTAAATTACGATGAAAAATAAAAATTTATTAAAATACAAAAATAATATATTAAAACGCTTAATGTAATGACAATAATTGGGAACAAATATTTATTTCCTTTAAATTTTTCTTTTAAAAATACTAGATAAATAACAATAAAAATTATATAAATTATTATTGCTGTTTTTAAAGGATTGGTAAAACAATTCTTCATTAAATTATGATGGAAAAAAATTATCTAAATTTTAATTAATGAATACTTTTAAAATCTTTCTTATTTTTTTAATGATTATCTTTTTATTAATTATTCAAAAAATTTATCAAAAACAAGAAAACTTTATTACCTGGTATTTACCTTTTTATAATCAAGGAACAGTTGATAACGTTAAATCTTTAGACTATATTACCAGTAATGTTTATCTTAATCAATTAGAATACGATTATATTAATCACATCAATTTTTATTTATTAAGTAAAGAGAAAAACTCATATCTAGAACTTTATTATAATTTTCTTTTTAAAACTTTATTAGCTAGTATGAAACTTAAAAAACTATTTATCAAACAAACAGAAAAACCAGATTTATTATTAACTAAAGTTAATGAAAGTGAATTTAATTTTTCTTTAGTTTCAGCACCCTATATTTTAGAAACATTATCTAAAAACTTAGATTTTATTAAAAATATCAATTCTATCATTTCAGTTTCTTATAATTATCTCTTCATTATCACTAACAAAAATAAACAAATATCTTCTCTTTTAGAACTTAATAAAAAAACCATCAATATTGGTATTAAAAATTCAGATGAATACTTTTTAGGTAGAGATATGATTGAAAACTTAAAAATTAACCAAGAATTTAGTGCTCAAACAACTAATTATGATACTAAAACAGCATTTATAAAATTAATTTCAGGTGAAATAGACGCCATGATTTATACTGATTTATATCCAAGTTTATTATTAGATAAATATATTATTGAAGATTTAACTCGTATTTTAGTATTTTTACCTATAAAAGGATTAAATGAAGAAGTTTTTAAAATTAGACATCGTTATCTTCAAAAAGTTTCTATAGATTTAAATGCCTTACCAGATAATTATTTACCAGTTAAAATAAAATCCTTAGAATACACTAAATTCCGACCTGATTTAGATACTTATCGTTATCCTCTTTATGTGGTTTGTAATAAAAATGCTTCACCTAAATTATCATTCCAATTTGTTAATTCAGTTATCAATAATTTAGATATTATTAACCAAAGTGAATTTGTTTTAAAAAATGGATATAATTATTTGGCTTTACCTGAAATTTCTAATTCACCTTATATTCCCGACCATATTGGTGCTAAAATTTATTATCAAAAAGTTTCAGTTTATACCACAGAAAAAAGCACTTTG
>JGI10211J34971_10000435_pt1 | contig 33815 bp, 29 predicted proteins | sample Etolagsediment_FD_34971 | JGI IMG/M metagenome (IMG submission 34971)
TCCAGGTTCGCAGGCATCTTTCCTCCTTTTTTTTGAAGAGAAGCGCCCACTTTCAGGTTTTCCAGGACCGTCAGAAAGGGAAACACCCTGCGCCCTTCGGGCACTTGAACGATCCCCAGGCGGGCCACATGGGGCGCATCCATTGGATCGATGCGCTGGCCCGTGAATCGAATTTCTCCCCGGGACACGGTGGCCAGGCCGCTGATGGCGCTGAATGTGGAGGTTTTTCCCGCACCGTTGGCGCCGATGATGGTTACGAAATCCTTTGTCCCCACCTTCATGGAGAGCCCTCTCACGGCCTCCACGGTGCCGTAAACAACCGTCACATCGATTAATTGCAGAAGCGTTTCAGAATTCATCGTCCATGCCCAGATAAGCTTCCACCACTTCTTTGCGATTCATGACATCCTGTGGGTCGCCGTCCGCAATCTTGCGTCCCGAAACCAGCACCATGACCCTTCTGCACAGGGCCAGAAGCGTACGGATATTGTGCTCCACCAGAAGCACGGTCACACCTTCGTCGATCACCCTTTGAATGGCCTGGGCCACCAGCTGAGTCTGCCCAAAGTCCATGCCGGCCAGGGGTTCATCCAGAAGGAGTACCTTGGGTCGGGTGGCAAAGGCCATGGCGATTCCCAGTGCCCGCTGTTTTCCGTGGGGCAGCATTGATGCCGGTATGTCCGTGTCGTCTTGAAGGTTGAATATGGAAACAATCTCCCGCGCCCGTTCGCGCAGCCCCTTTTCCTCTGATGAATAGCCCCCAGTATTAAAAAAGGCCTTCAGAAGGCTGGTCTTGCTCAGGAGATAACCGCCCCTTAAAACACTTTCGAATACGGTTGCCTCTCCATACAGAACATTGGACTGAAAGGTCCGAACAATACCCATGGCGGCAATCCGGTCAGGACGCAAACGGGAAACGGTTTTTCCTTTAAAGAGCACTTCCCCCTCCGAAGGGGTGTGATATCCGCTCAAGACATTTAAAAAGGTGGTCTTCCCCGATCCGTTAGGTCCCACGATCCCCAGCACTTCTCCCCGGTCCAATTGAAGGGATACCCGGTGCAGGGCCCTCAGATTCCCGAAGTCCTTGGTCAAGTCACTGGTTTGAAGAAACGCCGTTTCCATATCAACCGATCATTTCAAGTATTCGAGTCGTCACTTCACACCTTTCGTCCCCGGCATTGCCAGCCGTGCAAAGACCCTTTTGACGTCCATCACCCCTTGGGGAAGGAGCCAAATGACGGCCAGCACCAGAAGGCCGTAGCTTAACGGACGAAGCCCTTCGAAGAGGATTCCCATATAGGTGCCCGAAATGGTCAGAAGAAGAGCGCCAAGTACGGGACCGGTCACCGATGAGCCGATCCCACCCACCACGCACATCATCAATACGGCAAAGGACTGGGCCCCGGTAAAAAGAGGAGGCCCCACCCACAGCAGATAGTGCACGTAAAGGGCTCCCCCCACGCCCGTGAAAAAGGCCGCCAAGGTAAACATGATAACCCTGTATTTCATGAGGTGAATGCCGAGGTGTTCCGAAAGGATGTCGTTTTCAGCCACGCTTCGTGTAATGCGCCCCATTCGGGTTCGATCGAGCCGCCAGAAGATCAAACCGGCAACCAGTACCAAGAGAGCGCTCAAATAGTAAAACGGTAGAGCGCTTCTGGAAAAGCTGATCACCAACCCTCCGATGGAGAGATCGTCAGGGACGGGCAGGGCGATGCCGCTTGGCCCCTGGGTCACATCCGCCCAGTTTCGGCTGATGATGGTCGTTATTTCTCCGAAAGCCAGGGTTGCAATGGCGAAATAAAGCCCGCCGATTCGAAGGACCACCAGGCCCAGGAAGCAGGCCACCAGGGCCGCGGCCGCACCGGCAGCGGGAAGGGTCAGCCAAATGGGAATTCCTCCCTTTGAAGCCATGATGGCGGCCACATAACCGCCGATGGCCATGAAAGCGGCCTGGCCCATGCTGATCTGACCCACCCGGAACACGGCCGCGAACCCGATGGCACAGAGACACCAGATTCCCGATTCGGTCAATGCGGCCAACAGGAATCGATCTCGAACCAGCAGCGGGAAAAAGATGACCAATGTGACGACCACTCCGATTTTTGCAAGCTTTTTGAAGTGAAGGCCCATGCTCTCTATTTCTCCGAAAAGCCAAATACGCCCTGTGGCCTCACCAGAAGAACCGCGATGACCACCGTAAACGCCAGAAGCTGGGACCAGAATCCCACGAAGTAGGCGCCCACGCTTCCGATAATACCCAGAAGAATCCCTCCCAGGACCGCCCCCATCAGACTTCCCATGCCACCGATGACGATGGCCAGAAGGGCCATGATGAGCGGGGTATTGCCGATCCAGGGATCCACGTAGAAGATGGGTGCCATGATGCCGCCGGCCAGAGCGGCAAGGCCGCATCCGATTCCCATGACCAGGGAGCCGAGCCGCGCCACATGAATGCCGAAAAGCCTGGCCGCAGTCGGTTCCTGTGCCGAAGCCCGGATGAAAAGCCCCAAGCGGGTGCGGTTTAAAAAGAGGTAGAGTCCCGCCATGAGGCCCACAGCCACGATCACGGTGAAAGCCCTTTCCATGCTTAATGCAATACCGCCGGCTTTGATGGTGCCCGAAAAGGCGGACATGACCGATTTGGGGGAGGGGCCGAAAACGAGTGTAATGATGCCTTCAAACACACTGATCATGGCAATGCTTGCCACCACCACCTGCATGGGTTGGGCGATGGTTCGATAGATCATTCTCTCCACCAGCACGCCGATGAAGCCCACCGTCAGGGCCGCAACCACAAGTCCTGGAAAAAATCCGCCCCCTGCCTTTTCGAAGATGCAGTAAACGGCATAGGCCCCCATCATGTAAAATTGGCCATGGGCAAAATTGAAAATGCCCATGATGCTGAAAACGAGCACCAGACCCGATGCCATCAACACGTAAATGGACGAGAGAACGAGTGCGTCCAGCCATATTCCTACGGGCATGTATCTTCCTCGGGTGGTTAATTCTCAAACATCTTCTTGATTTCCCGCTTCAGGATCTTGCCGACCCCTGTCTTGGGAAGTTCGTCAAGGAATAAAATCTTCTTGGGCGTGACGAAGTGGTGAAGATGCTTTGCCATGTAGCCCATCAGATCGGATTCTGAGACGGTTTTCCCGGCTTTTAAGACCACTGCGGCCGCCACCTCTTCACCGTATTTGGCATCCGGTATGCCCACCACGGCCGCTTCCAGGATTGCCGGGTGTTTCAGGAGCAGATTCTCCGAAACCCCCGGGTCTATGTTTTCCCCCCCTTTGATGATGAGATCCTTCTTGCGACCCACGATGAACAGTTCGCCGTCCTGGTCCAGCCGTCCCAGATCGCCGGTGTAAAGCCAACCGTCCCTGAGGGCTTCGGCCGTTGCTTCGGGCCTGTTCCAGTAACGCTTCATGACACCGGGTCCCCGGCAGATAATCTCACCTTCCTCTCCCCTGGGAACGGGATTCCCCTGCTCATCCACCAGTTGCAGTTCCAAACCCGGTATGGGCGGGCCCACGGACCCCGGTTTCAGAGGCGTGTCCTCCCGCTGCCTGGACACGGTGGGCCCGGCCTCTGTGAGGCCGTAGCCGTGGTAAATTTTGACACCGAAACGTTCCATGGCCGAAAGGAGCGTCTCTTCCGCGAGGGGGGAGCCCGCACTGATCATGCGTTTGATGGATTTCATGCTGTGGACCTCATCGTCATACTGTTCCAACATCATGGCGATCATGGTGGGGACGAAGAAGGCTACGGTGATCTTGAAATCTCTTATGTAGTCAAGGGCTTTTTCGGCATTGAATCGCGGAAGTAAAAGCATGCTGCTGCCGAAAAAGCAGGACTCATGATACCCCAGAACCCCGAAGATGTGGTTCAAGGGAACGGTGATGAGATATCGGTCCGCTTCAGTGGAGGGCCAGACCTCTGCCCCCTGTCGCATGCTAGATTCCAGGTTGTGATGGGTCAGCATGACCCCCTTTGGAAAGCCGGTGCTGCCGGATGTGTACATGAGCATGGCCAAATCATCCGGGGAAACCGCTGCCAGAGGCGTTTCCCTGGACCCACCCTTCTGCAGTTCCTCATAGGAACGGCTTCTCCCTCCGGCCGTCCCATCCACCGAGATCAATTCAAGGGAGTGGTTGAGATCTTCCAATGCCTCCAGGATCTTGTCTGCAAGCTTTTCCTCGGTGATCACGATTTTTGCGCCCGAATCCTCGATGATGTATCGGATCTCGGGGGGGGTGAGCATGAAGATGACCGGAAGGAATACGCCGCCGGCCCGCATGATGCCGTTGATGATTTCCGGAATCTCCGGGATGTTGCTGACGCAGACGGCCACCACTTCGCCCTTCTTGAGCCCCAGGCTTTGAAGTCCCGACGCCAGGGCACAGGCCCTATCACGGATTTCAACATTGGTCAGGATCTGTTGTTCATTGTCCCCCTGAAAGAGAAGCTGATCATAGGTTCCGAATTTGTCTATTCCTTCATCCAGCATTCGTGCCAGGTTCATGGACGCATCCTCTTTTAATTTTTGCACCTGGGGTTGTAATCGGCTGTCGCCGGGATGGCGACGCTGTCGGCGTCGAATTCCACAATATGGGGTCCCAGCCAGGGGAAGTTGATTTTGGGGTCGATGCTGCCGTTATACCAGGGGTTGGGATTCAGGGTGACTTCGCCGCCGAAGAGCGGCCCGACGACCTGGTGATCACAGGCGCGCATGGTCCATTGCCCCACCGGTGTCTTGTAAGAAAAGCCTTCCAGGGCCGGTATCAGCTTGTCCGGCTTGACGGAACCGGCCTTTTCAATGGCGGCAAAAACCATTTTCCAGGCAATGGCGGTCCTTCCGATGGAGGTTTCCGGCCACCACAGGAGATAATCCTTTTCCTTGCTGCCGACCTTTTCGTAGTATCTCTTTATGAAATCCTTGTTTTCCGGGGTGTCCACCCGAAGGGTGTAGTCATAGGCATGGAAGATGCCCACCGCAGTGTCCTTCAGTTCGTTTTCCAGATAGGGATCCAGACCAAAGGTCATCACGAAGGGGAAAGGCGATTTGAGACCCAGAGATCGGCCCTGCTTGACCAGAAGAAGCGCATCGATGCCCCAGTTGCTGGTGAAGATGGCATCGGCACCCGCGGCCTTGACTTTGGTGATGTAGGGACCGAAGTCTTTGGTGGCGATGGGATGAAAATCTTTGCCCACGATTTTGGCGTCGGGCAGATGAATTTTCAATTCGCTCTCGAAGGCCTTGGCCATATCATGGCCCCAGGCATAGTCCTGACAGATGATATAGAACTTTCGATACGGTTTCTTGGCCATCAACTGGGCCAGGGCAGAGGCGAACCCGTGTGCGTTCAACGCAAAGCGAAAGGAATAGGGGCTGAAGAACTTGCCTTGAAGGGAATTGGCGAGAACCCCGTAGTTGATGAGAGGGATCTTGTAGGATGTGGCGAACTTGTGCATGGCGATGCCGATGTGGGTTCCGGTACCGAAACCGAGGAGATCGACCTTCTCTTCCAAAATCAGTTTCTTTGCCTTGCGAACCGAAACATCGGGTTTCAGTTCATTGTCGGCAGTGACGATTTCCAGTTTTTTCCCCAGAAGTCCCCCCTTTGCGTTCTGCTCCATGACGGCAAACCGGGTGGCCGCTAGATAGAGTCGTCCCGCATATTCAAATGGCCCTGAAAAGGGATCGATGAGTCCGATTTTGATGGTGTCTCCCGCCATGGAATCCTTGGGCATCCACACGAAGGTCAACAAAGCGATAACAATACATAGGGTTAAGATGATCTTTCGATTAGATGACGCGAACATGGTATCCTCCTTTACGCCTTTTGATTGCTGGATTATCTGTATGAAATACCTGAACCTCTATGTTTTTAAGGTATCTGTCAATTACAACAGCGAGCTTAAACCTTGCTTAACCCCTCACCCCCTTTCGGCTTCATATCTAGACCTCGAGATATCGTTTTCTGATATCTTTTGCCGCCTCCAGTTCGTCGCTGGTCCCGTGAAAAACAATCTGTCCCTTTGACATGACATAAATCCGGTTTGCCAGTGCCAGAGCCATATCGATGGACTGTTCCACGAGAAGAATGGAGACGCCGGCATCTCTTACGGAGACCAGAATCTCTTGAACCTTTTGGACGATCAGGGGCGCCAGACCTTCCGTGGGTTCATCCACCAGAAGGGCCAATGGATTTCCCATGAGGGTTCTTCCAATGGTCAGCATCTGTTGCTCACCACCGGAAAGATGGCTTCCCCTTTGATGGTTGCGCTCCCCAAGCCTCGGAAAAAAAGAGTAGATGCGCTCTATGGTCCAGGGATTGTCGTACCGGGAACCCGGCTTCATGCCGACCATCAGGTTTTGCCGGACCGAGAGTTTTGGAAATATGCGTCGTTCCTCCGGAACATAACCGACCCCCAATCTGCAGATGGCATGGGGTTTCAGCCCAACCGTTTCTTTCCCTTTGAAAAAGATGTTCCCTTTCCTGGGGCGGATCACACCGGCCATGGATTTGAGCAGGGTGGACTTGCCCACGCCGTTTCGCCCCAACAGGCCCACTGTCTCCTCCTGGGGAATCTTCAAGGAAATCCCTTGCAGAATGTGGCTTTCCCCATAGTAGGCGTGGATGTCATTTACCTCCAGCAGCACCGGCATTCCTCCCGAGATAGGCGTTTTTCACGGCTTCACTGGCCCTGACCTCTTCCGGTGACCCGGTGATGAGGATTCCTCCGTAGCTGAGGACCGTGATCCTGTCCGCCAGAGAAAAGACCACATCCATGTCGTGCTCCACCACCACCAGGGTTTTTCCATGGGTCAGGCTCCTGATCAGCTCCATGAACCCTCTGGTTTCTTCCACATCCAGTCCGGCCATGGGTTCGTCCAGCATGACGATGACAGGGTCCAGGGCCAACGCCAGGGCCAGCTCCAGTTTCCTTTGCCAGCCGTAACTCAGTTCGGTCGCGGTCATATCCTTTGCCTCCATCATTCCCACCGAATGGAGGATCTCTTCCGTGTGTTGATGAATCTTTGCTGACCGGTCGAGAAAGGAAGCGATATTGAAACGTTTGTTACATCTGCTGACAATGGCATTTTGAACGTTTTCGAAGACGGTCATCTTCGGAAAGTTGTTGATGACCTGAAAAGATCTGGACAGGCCCATGCGGGCGATTTTATGAACGGATCGGCCCGTGATGTCGCGGCCCATGAGCCGGATCGTGCCCTGTGAAGGCTTGTACTGCCCGGTGATGAGATTAAAGAGGGTGGATTTGCCCGCTCCGTTGGGACCGATGATGGCGTGCCGTTCCCCTTCTTCCACTTCCAGGGAAATGTCCGTGAGGACCTGAAGACCCGAGAAGTCTTTATAGATATGTTCCAGTGTCAGTGCGCTCATGGCTTATTCCAGCGCTTTTCGTCCTAAAAGACGTTTGATGAGGGAAGTGTTTAAAAGGCTGCTGACGCCCCCTTCCAGGTACATGACCACCACAATGAAGAGAATGCCGAAGTAGAGCCACCAGTGATCCGTAATATCGGAGATCCAGTCCTGAAACAGCATGAAGAATACGGCGCCCACAATGGGGCCGGAAAATCGGCCCGTCCCGCCCACGATGGTCATGAGAACCACTGCAAAAGACATGTTGGCATCGATGGCCGTGGTCGCCACAAATTCCTGGAAGAGGGCGTAAAGGGCACCAGCAAGCCCCGCCAAAAGGCCGGCGAAGGAAAAAACCGTCAGTTTGGTCAGGTAGGTGTTGTATCCCAGAAAAGCGGCCCGCTCTTCGTTTTCACGCATGCAGACCACGGCGTTCCCCAGGGGCGTTTTCAGAAACAGGTAGGCGGCCAAGATACCCAGGACCACGAAGAAGAGGGTCACCCAATAGAGATTGTGGATATTCATCAGGGAAAGATTGCCGAATCCGGGCAAATAGAGCTCGGGCCGCATGACCGGAATGCCGTCGTCGCCGTTGGTCACACTTCTCCATTTGAGGGCCACGGCATAGAAGAACATCTGGAAGGCCAGGGTGAGCAAGGCGAAATAGGTGCCGCCCAGCCTGACGCAAAAGGCGCCGATCATGAGCGCCGAGACGAGACCGGAGGCCGCCGCCACCACCATGACCACCACGAGGGGAGCTCCGCCCAGGTGATTGAACATGAGGGCAGCAGCATAGGCCCCCACGCCGAACATGGCGGCAAAGCCGAAAGGAAGGAGCCCCGCGTATCCCAGGAGTAGATTGAAACTCACGGCAAAGAGGCAGTAGACCAGCACCTCTGTGGCCATATGCACCTTCATTTCGGGGACGATCAACGGGAGAAAGATCACAAACGCCGCTCCCAGCACTTTCCAGCCGTGACGGAAGATGTGAAAACGGGTCATTCTTTTTCTCCCATGAGGCCTGTGGGCCGCAACACCAGGATGACGGCCATGAAGAGGAACTGAAATATCATGGCAAGCCTTGGCACCCAGAGGATGCCGAAAGAATGCAGTTCACCGATGAGGATGGCGGATATCAACGCCCCGAACAGACTGCCGAATCCGCCGATGACGATGACCACAAAACAGTCCAGCAGAACATCGAGGCCCATGCTTGGATAGACGCTCAGGAAAGGGGCCGCGATCACGCCGGCCAGAGCGGCCAGTGCCGCACCCCCGGCAAAAACACCCATGAAAAGCCGGGGTGCATTGGTGCCCAACACATCGACCATTTCAGCATCCGAAACGGCCGCCCGCATCAGTATGCCCACACGCGTCTTCATCAAAATCAGGGCCAATCCGAGCAGGATTATTCCCGAAAAGAAGAGAATGAACAATCGGTAGACCGGATAGGTTCCGCCGAATAGGGGGATTTCGCCCTGAAAGACCGCGGGGATCTCCACCGGGAGCGGATTGCTTCCCCAGATCATGCGAACCAGTTCCCCCAGGATATAAAAGAACCCGAACGTCACCAGGAGTTCGGCCACATGGCCCCGGCTGTGGGCTTTTCGGAGAAAGAAGCGTTCAATGATGATGCCGATGATGGCCACGACCAGGGGACTGATGACGAGACTCAACCAGAAGCTGTTGGTGGCAACGGTAATGGAATAGGCAACATAGGCCCCCAGCATGTAAAAGCTGGCATGGGCCAGGTTTAAAACGCCCATCATGCCGAAAACCAGGGTCAGTCCCGAGGCCACCATGAATAGGAGCATCCCGTAGACCAAACCGTGAGTGGCCATCATCGCGTAAATTTCCATTCAAAAGCACCTCTATCGCGGCACAAGTCCCAAAGGCATTTTCACGGCTTGAGCCAGTCGTTGACATCCAGCAGCGGGTTTTCACCCAGGTAGACCTCCTGATTCCCTTTGATAATGCCCATGGCGCAGGGATAACCGAAGACCACGGGAGAGCCGTAAATTTTCTCCCCCGATGTGGTGTATTTGCCGAGAAAAGTCTCGAATGTGCCGCCGCGGAAAACCTTCATCACCTTTTCCGGATCCGTGCTACCTGCCTGTTTCAGGGCTTCAAAATACTGTGCCATATGGTTGAGCCCCCAGCCGAAGGATCCCACGTAGGAGAGGGGTTTGCCGAATTTTTTCTCGAAGCGGGTCCTGATCCGTTCGGCCATTTTTAAATAGACCGGACTCACTTTGACGATCTTGAGCTCCCATGGGGCTGGCCGGTCGCTGCAGATGCCCTGGGCCGCTTCAGCGCCGGACAGCTGGACGAACAGGCCCGGATCGATGAGGGTTCCGGTCTCGGTGATGGGCCATTTAAGGCCGGCTTCCCACCGCTGTTTGGCCAATAGCGCAACCTCCAGCACGTTCCCGCCCACGCTGACCAGTTCGATGCCCGCTTCTTTCATCTTGGCGATGTAAGGGGTGAAGTTCTTTGTCCCTTCGGGATAGTAGACCCTCGTCACACCGATGCCGTGCTTGTCCATGAGGTCCTTGTCCAAGGTCTTGTTGTCGGCTTCGGTGAACTGCTTGGCGGAGGCGGTGGGACCGGTGAAGCAGAGTTTCTTGAACTGGGGGTATCCCTTCATGGCGGCCACCGCCTGGTAGAAGACCATCTCATTGGAAGGCGTTCCGAAGACCACGTAGGGATCCTTTTTGGGATTGTAGGTGACGCCTGACCCGGTGCGACAGACGAAGATTACTTTCTCCTTGTTGGTGATGGGGGAGATGGCGGACATGCCCGCGCCGAAGTACCCCAGAATGACGGACACATCGTTTCGATAGATGAGGTCCCTGGCCGCCTTGGCGCCGGGGGCGGGCATATACTGGCCGTCACCGAAAAAGAGGGATACCTTGTAGGTGTCATTCCCCACCTTGAGACCACCATCCTCATTGATCAGTTCCGCGAATATTTCCATTTGAGGCCGGATGGCCAGTCCCCAGGGGGCTGCCGGGCCCGTAAAAGGCATGATGCACCCCACCTTTAATTCTTTTTCCCCCGCATGGAGGGGAAGCGCAGACAACCCGATGAGCAACACTGACATCAGAACCAATACGACTTTCATCCTTCTGGACATGAGCCTTCTTTTCATTTTGACGACCTCCTGTTTGAGAAAGAATTTGATGCCACAATGTTTTCCCGGACATGGGACCAAGACGTCTCTTTTGCCTACTTAAAGAGTTTGTTTTTGAGTGCCGGATGTGCGTCATAGAAGCCCTCGAGATCGGGCAGGAAGTCGAAAATGATCGGGTATCCCGGCGGTAATGCTTCGACCTCGATCTGGGTTTTGCATTCCGGGCAATAGTATTCCCGAATGACATTCCACGCGGGATCCGGAACATGGGGGCTGGGCATGATTTCTCCCATCTGCTCTTCGGTGTCCCTTACATAGATGAGTGCTGCCATCTTCCAATTCTGTGTATGCTCGCAGAATTCGAATCCGCACTCGCATTTGACCACGAATTTCCATTGGCCCTGGATTTGCTTGCGGACAATGTAAAGGTGTTCCCCCAGACAGAGCACGATGGTATCGGACCAGGGGACCCGATCCTGATGGACGGCCAGGACCTTTTCAAAGCGGTCCGGGTCTTTCTGTTCGCTCATGATCCGTTTGGTGGTGGGCCATGGCAGTTGACCGTCTATCAGAGATGCAATGGTTTCCTTTGAATACGTCGGCATGAATATCCTCCCTTTATTCTTGACGGCTAAAATTCGAAATCGTCGGGCAGTTCCCAGAAGGTCCTGAACTCCTCCGCCCACGGCTGGGAAATGGACATGCTCTCCCGGTACATCTGCTGAACCGGTTCGGACAGCGTTTTGTTCAATATCCGTTCCCGCTCCGTTTTCCACCATTCCTTTACCGGGACTCCCTTTTGACCCCGTTGTTCCCGGATTCGATTCCTTAAATCCTCGGTTTTCCGGCTATCGACCTTCCATTCCAGTGTCTCCCGATCCTTCTCCGTGACAACGCCCAGCACGGTTTCCATGGCTTCGGGCAGGGCATATCCGTTGTTGAGGTCCTTTTCCACCAGCTCCACCGGCCGTTCGATGGGGTCGCCGTAGCCGGGTCCTCCCTGCCAGAAGGTCACAAAAACATCGTGGGGATGAAAGGGTGTGGGAAACATGATGCTGGCGTCGTCGCAGTGGAGATCTCCCTTTACAAACGCCTCGATTTCCGAGTTCTTCGGGTCTCCCTCGAAGGAAGGATAAGGCCGTTTCTCTTTAAATGTTTCTGCCAGATCCGTGTTGTGGGCGAATATCTTCCGCCGACAGACCCGGGCACTGGGGTAACCGCCGAAGAGGCCGCAATTGTCGAAGACCTTGCCGGGTCCGGCGCAGGTCAGTTCAATGTCGTTGCTCCCCCACATCAGGAGAACCGAGTGAAAGCCGTTTCCGCCCCGGTACTTGCCCAGGCCACCGGACCCGGGAATGATCCTCCTGCCCAGATAGACCTGGGGAAAGACCAGTTCCCAGATTTCCATGTTCCCCATATCCGATTCCGGATTCCACATGGCATATCCGCTGTCCAGTCCGTCCATGATTCCCCTGGCCCCCATTCCCGAGGCGCACAGTTCGAAATTGATGCCCCCCATGGGGTTTCCGTACTGGTCGGTACCACCCCACTGGATCATCCCGGTGTGCCCGTAACCGGAGAGGATTTCTTCCAGATATCCCCTGGCGAAAAAGGAGCGGGACATGCACCGGTAGACCGCATTGAAGGTCACCATCAGCGGGCCCCAGGTGGCGGAGAGCGAGACATAGGGCCAGTCGGGGTTGGCCCATGAACCGAATGGGTACTCCTGCTCCGTGGCATAGTAGGCCCCGTCGTTCACCTTTCCATCATAGGCCAGCATCTGGGTGATGCTGACCCAGAGACCCCCCTGCATGGCCGGAAGGGAGCTGTTGGCCGGGGAATAGGTCCATTTGCTGGCCCCGTTCATTCCCAGCTTCAGCATCCCGTCCGGTTTTACCGTGACCTCCACCGGGGCATGCAGAACCATGTCTTTGGCGGCGATGGAGGGCAGCGGTGCGCCCTTTTGGGGAACATCGTAGAAGGAGGCGGCCCGGTAACGGCCGGGAAAGAGTCTTTCTTTGACACGTCCCGAAAAGAGAAGTCGCCCCTCTTCGATGGTCTCCCGGGTAAAACTCTTGTAGTAGTCAACCCCGAATTCATCGATGATCCCCTTCAGGGCCTCACGCATGATGTGACAGCCGGCGATTCGTGCCTTTTCATCCAGATTCCAGTGAACGGCCCCCCGAAGGTTGCGTTCACACCGGATCTGATAGGTCCGAAAGAGGCGATCGTCTTCACCCACTTTTTCGCAGGTAAAGTAAAGACCGTCTCCGAACCGATTGATTGTGGACATGGGAATTCCTCCCGCATCCACACCGCCGATCTCCATCACGTGGGTGACGGCCCCGATCCAGGCGATGAGTTCATCCCCGTAGTAGACCGGGATGAGAGACTGAACGTCCGCCGTGTGGGCATCCCCCACCAGGGCGTCGTTGTTGATAAAGATATCCCCTTCCTTTATGCCCACATCCTCTTCGTAATTCTGCCGGATCATCCACTTGATGGCTTCACTCATGGTGTGGACATGGACGATGATGCCGGTGGAGAGGGCAATGCAGTCGCCCTCCGGTGAATAGAGGACAAAGCAGAGTTCCCCCAGCTCCCTGACAATGGGAGAGGCGGAGATGTGAAGCGCCGTCTCCCTCGCCGCCACGATACCGCCGCGGAGCCTTGCAAAAAGCCGTTCGTATTTGAGGGGATCATCCTGCTTCAGGGAAAGGGTTTTCACTCCGTAGCAGGATCCTGTTTCCGCCAGCAGATCCTCACTTTCCTTCAGCATTTGGCCCAGCGTTTTTCCGTTCCAACCGATACCCATAATGATGCACCCCCTTTCTATTGTTCGAGCCAGAATATGCGATAGGCATCCATTCGCGCCTGATAACCTTTTGGAACCACGAAGGTGGTGGCCGGATGTTCAACAATGGCCGGCCCTTGGATGACGTTGCCGGGGAGTATGTGGTCCATTTCCCATGTGCCGAAATCCTTCCACTGGCCCTGCCAATAGATCTGCCGGTTTCCCTTGAAGGCCTCCTTGGAAGGATTGCTTTCTTCCAATGGATGTTCCGCCAGCCGTGGCTTGGTGGTTTCAACCGACGCCAGAAGCACCACCTCGGTAATCTGATATCCGGCGTCCGAGAATTTGGCTGCCCGTGCATAGACTTTTTCATAGAGATCTTCGAAAACAGCGATGATACTGTCGATGTCTTCCGGTTTCTGGATCGTGAGATGGGGTGAGCGCACCTCCAGGGCGTCCAGTTGGCCGGTGTAGCACATGCGGAAGACCGGCTGAAAAAGGATCTGATCTTCGGTGAAGGCTTCCTCGGAGAGCTCTTCCATGGCGCGGGCCTTCAACTGGTCCAGAACGCCGTTAAGGGCCGCACCGATCCCCTTCTTGGTGTCATCGTCCGCGCCCAGGGGTATGACCATCAGCAGGCTCTTGTCGTAGCGGTGCATATAGTCGGCACAGGTGCAGCCGTAGGCCGAGAATGCCGGAGCCCAGGAAGGAACAGCAATCCCCCTGAAATTGAGACCGCTGCAGTAGTTGGCCGCATGCATGGGGCCGGCGCCGCCGTAGGCAAAGAGGTAGTACTCCATGGTCTCGAACCCCCTGCCCAATACCATGGCATAGAGGTGGTTGCGCATCTGGCTTTCCACCAGGTCGATCATCCCGGCAGCCGCCTCATAGGGATCCAAACCCAGGGGTTTTGCCACCTTTTCATCAAATACCTGGATGGCCTTCTTCCGTTCGAGACGCACGGCACCACCGAGATAGTAGTCCGGATTGATAATTCCGGTGATGACATCGCAGTCACAGATGGACGGATTTTCCGCCTGGTTGCCGTAACAGACCGGACCCGGGGAGGACCCGACGCTTTCAGGTCCCAGATTGATGCGTTTGCTGATGGGATCCACCTTGAGGATGGTCCCGGTGCCCGCACCGATGGAATCCACCGCCACCATGGGAAGGTTGAGCCGAAAACGGGCCAGATCCGGCTCCGGATTGATGGCAAAGGTCCCGTCGGTGATGAGCCCCACATCGAAGCTGGTGCCGCCCATGTCCGTACAGATGATGTTGTTGAGGCCCAGGTGCCGGCCCACATGCCGGCTCCCGATGATCCCGCCGATGGGACCCGAAATGAGAGAACGGAAAGCCTGGGCCGTCCGGATATTGCTGATCCCGCCGTGGGCCGTCATGATCTGGAGTTGGTTTATAAATCCCTTTTCTCTCAAGCGGTTCTCAATGGACGACAAGTGCTTTCGTGAGGGATCCGCAGCATAGGCTTCAATGACGGTGCAGTTGAGCCGGCTGGCCTCCCGCCACACGGGCTGAATATTGGATGAGGTATAGACGGGAAGTTCTTTTCCCATCTCCGCCATCACCTCTCTGGCAATGGTTTCCGCCTGCTGCTCATGCATCGGCGAGACATAGCTGTTGACAAAGCAGATGCAGATGGACTCCGCACCATCCTCCATTAAAGAGGTAACGGCCTGTCGCACCTCATGATCGTAGAGGGGTATCACCTCCTGACCGAAAAGGTCGATCCTTCCTCCGATCCCTCGGATCGTCTTCTTGGAGACCAGGGGAGGGTTGCTCACATGGGTGACCGAATGGAGGCGGTCCGCATAGTGATAACCGAGATAGCTCTGGCACCCCCTTTCCATGAGGAGATAATCCTCCATACCCTTTGTTACAAGCAGCCCGACCCGGTTTCCCTTTCGTTCGATCAAGGTGTTCAACATGGCCGTACCGGAATAGATGGCGATTTTTATCTCCGGAACACCACTATCAAGCGTTTTGTCCCAATTTTGAAGCGCATCGCGCGTGGACTCCACAAACCCAATGGCCTCATCATGGGGGGTGGTGGCGGCTTTTCCGATCACCATATCACCGTCGGTATCGATGAGTATGGTGTCCGTCATGGTTCCGCCGGCATCAATGCCCAAAATCTCAACTGTTCTGTTCAATGACAGCCTCCTTTCCAAACCTTCCATCAACCGGGTTTACTTACTTTTTTAGGGTAGACTTTTCACAAGAGCGGCACCTTTCCTGGTTTTTCTTTAATTGGCGCGTGTGGATTCACGACCAAGCGGAATTTATATTGATTCGGACGATCAATAATCTGAGTGAAATTCACTAACATCTGGGCTCGCTTATGTCAAGAAAAAAAGAAGAATGATTTCATAATATTTTAACTAATTGGATTTAAAGGGTATATTTAAAGAGCAAAACTAACGGAGGAATGAAAATGCTTGACATGTGGGTGAAAGAATGTTCATTTATTGCTGTTGTTGATTGAACTTTCAGTGTATTGTCCTTCAGGGGTAACCGCGTATAGGGTCATTGACCACTCGGAAGGAGGGCCTGGGATGCCGGCGCAGGAAACAAAAACGAAAATTCTGGAGGCTGCAGAGGAGCTGATTTCCAAAAACGGCCTTGAAAACACCACCATTTCCAGTATTGCGAAAAAGGCGGGTGTTGCGGATTCTCTATTATATCAATATTATAATGGAAAAGAGGGTCTTCTGTTTTCTGCAGCCTCTGCGAGGCTTGAAGAAGCCATCGATCTCTTGGATGAACAGCTGCAGGGCATACGGGACCCGGAGTCCAGGCTCAGCAAAATGATTTGGTACGGCCTGCGGTACAACGATCTCCATCAGGATTACACCCGTACCCTGTTGTTTGAATGCCGCTCAAATAGCCGGTTTTATCAGTCTTCCGCCTACAGCCTTCTTAAGACACACGCGGGCATCATGCTTCGTATTCTCACTGAAGGCGTAGAAAACGGTCTGTTTCGTGATGATATCGACATGCGAATCGTGCGGGACATGCTATATGGGGTCATCGATATGGAGGCCATTGCTGTCCTAGCAACGGGTGAGACCACGGCGGGGGTGGACGACTTCGGAGACATTATGGCCCTGGTTCTGCCGATGATCACCCGACGGGAGGCAAGTATTGACCTCGACAAAAAAGGTAGAATTCTGGCCGCCGCAGAGGAAGAGTTTTCCCATAAGGGATTTTCCAGCGCCAAGATTGCCGATGTCGCCCAGAAGGCTCATGTCGCCGAAGGAACTATCTATGAATACTTCAAAAACAAGGAAGATCTCCTCATGTCCATGGCCGATGAGCGTATTAGGGCGCAACTGGACGCATTGCCGGAGCTTTTTGATATTAAGACCCCGCTCCGAAGATTGCGCAGGCTTATCCGGCATCATTTCTCGTTTCTTGCGGGGAATCGGGCTTTTCTGAAAATTTTTGTGACTCAGATTCTTTTGAATCTTCGCTTCTACCGGTCAAAGGCATTTAAAAGATACCGAAAATACATCGACTTCATTGAAGTTGTCGTCAAGGAAGGGATTGAAGCAGGCGCCTTTCGGGCCGATGTGAATCCGCGCGTGTTCCGCAACATGTTGCTGGGGGCGTGTATCCATATGTCAATTCGCTGGGTGATCTTGGAGGACAATGTGCCATCCGACAAAATGATGGAAATTGACGGCCTTGCGGATCTGCTGACCCTGGCGGTTTCCCAGCCTGAAGTCCCCGCCCGGGGTGCGCTGTAGGGGCGAAAAATTTTTCGCCCCTACATCTTATTCGACATTCCTTGTTCGATATTCGTTCCTAAGATTTTAAGCCTCTTTGCCTAGCGTCAGGTCCCCCGTTAGAATCTCGTTAAGAACAATGTGAAAAATTGTGCCGGCCCATGAGCAGAGGAAGACTAACGGAATGACTGAGATTGAGTAAAATTCATTATCTTCAAAATTTTTAATAATTAGTTTGATATAGAAGAATTATATAAAATATAATGAAATCTGAGTACAAAAAAAGTGTTGACAACATTCTATGTCTGAATTATGCTCAATAAAAAAAGCGAATGAATTTTAATATGGGCTTTAGAGGACGTATTTGATGAGAGACGTGATGGTTGTGGACGGCGTGAGGACGCCGATCGGAAGGATGGGGGGAGCGTTGTCCGGTTTCAAACCGGAGGAATTGGCGGGATTTGCCGTAAAAGGGCTCATTGAGAAGACACGCCTGGATCCCGGGCTGGTGGACGATGTCATCATCGGGCACGCCTGCAGCAACAATGCGGCGGTAAATATCGGAAGATGGGCGGCCCTGGCCGCGGGCCTTCCCGTGACCGTACCGGGTCAGACCGTTGAAAGGCAGTGCGGCTCAGCCCTTCAGAGTGTGAATACCGCTGCAGGTCTTGTCAGAGCGGAATTCGGTGATGTTTATATCGCCGGTGGCTGCGAGAGCTGGAGTCGTCAACCGTACCTTATGGAGCGGCAGGAAATGCCCTTTTCCCTTGCTCCTCCCGCCTGGATCACCCGAAATGTGGGCCCGACCAAGGAGACGGATGTCCCTATGGGAATCATTGCGGAGATTTTGGCGGAGGAGTTTAACATTTCCCGTGAAGAACAGGACCAATTCGGTCTGCGAAGCCAGGAGCAGGCCCTGGCAGCCATCGAGGCCGGGTATTTTAAAGAGGAGATTGTTCCCGTGGAAGTTCCCCAGCGCCGCGGAGATCCCATTATTTTTGACCGGGATGAGCATCCACGAATGACCACTCTGGAAAGGCTGTCATCACTTCGGCCCGCCTTTAAAAAGGATGGGACCGTAACGGCCGGTACCTCTTCCGGTTTGAACGACGGTGGTGTGGCACTTCTCGTGATGAACCGGGAAAAATGCGATGCGCTGAGCCTGAAGTCCCTGGGGCGGTTCTTGGGATGCGCGCTTTCGGCGGTGGAACCCAAATACATGGGGATTGCGCCTGTGGGAGCGGTCAAAAAGGTGTTGGAACAGACCTGTCTGAGACTGGCGGACATGGATGTGGTGGAATGTAACGAGGCCTTTGCCTCTCAAACCCTCGCCGTCATGAAGATACTGAAACAGGAAGGTCATGAGGTGGATCCGGAAAAATGGAACCCCAACGGCGGCGCCATCGCTTTCGGCCACCCCAACGGCATGTCCGGCGGCCGGCTGGCCCTCGGGGTCCTGCATCAGCTTCGGCGGATCAAAGGCCGCTATGGGCTGGCCACACTGTGCATCGGCGGGGGGCAAGGGATCGCCACCGTGTTTGAAAGGGTTTAAGGATTCACCCGTGTCAATTGAGCTTTTGAAAACGATTCATGGAGAAAGGATTTCAGCCATGGCGGATGTGCCCGGAAAAAAAGTCTATCTGGAGGATTATCATGAAGGCGAACGGTGGGTGACGCCCGGAAGGACCTTGACCGAGACGGACATCGTCAACTACGCGGGCCTTACCGGCGACTGGCATCCTCTTCATACCAATGTGGAATATGCAAAGGGAACGCCTTTCGGAGAACGGATCGCCCATGGGCCTCTGGTCTTCGTATTGGGTAGCGCCCTCGTGTTCAGGCTGGGCGAAAACGTGATTTTCCCCGAATCCTTCATCGCTTTTTACGGCATGGACAGGGTGAGGTTCGTGGGACCGACCAAAATCGGGGATACCCTTCATTGTGAGGTCGAGGTGATTTCACTGGCGCCCAAGGATGAAAAACGGGGACTTCTGGTATACCACAACACCATCAAAAACCAGCGCGACGAAGCGGTGGTCGTGTTCGACAGCCGTGCCCTCGTGGGGAGGCGGCCCGCATAAAGTGTGAAGAATGCAGTGGTCAGGGTGCAGTTTGCAGGATGGGGAGATCTGCCCCCTGCACCCTGACAACTGAAAGTAGTTTGAGGAAACAATGGAACATCCCGATATCTCGGAATCCCATCACATACTGCGCAGCCAGATACGGAAATTCGTGGCTCAAGAAATCGCTCCCCATGTGGATCAATGGGAAGCGGATAAGACCTTCCCCCGTGATCTATACCAAAAAGCAGGTGAAGCCGGCTTTTTCGGCATGGGCTATCCCGAGGCATATGGCGGGACTCCCTGCGATATCTTTCATGAGGTGGTCTATGCGGAAGAGATCATTCGATGCGGTTCCGTGGGTCTGGCTTCCAGCCTCGGTTGTTCCTTCATCGGACTTCCTCCCATACTGGCACTGGGTTCACCCGAGCAGAAGGAACGCTTCATACCGCCCGTGCTCCGAGGGGAAAAAATCGCCGTCTTGGGGGTCACGGAACCGGGTGGCGGATCGGATGTGGCCAACCTCAGGACCCGGGCCGTTCAAAGGGGCGATCACTATGTGGTGAACGGAACCAAGACCTTTATCACCAGCGGCACCCGCGCCGATCTGGTGACCACGGCCGTTCGGACCGGAGGGGAAGGACCCAAAGGGATCAGCCTGCTCATCGTTGAAAAGGAAACTCCGGGATTTTCGGTTTCCCGAAACATCGAAAAGATGGGTTGGCACGCCTCCGATACCGCCGAGCTCGCTTTCATGGATTGCCGGGTCCCCCTGAAGAATCTGCTGGGGAAGGAGAATCAAGGCTTCAAGGGGATCATGGCCAACTTTGAAAAGGAGCGCCTTTATCTTGCGGTGGAAGCCTACACCGTGGCGGAAATGGCCCTGGAACTTTCCATGGACTATGCAAAGGAACGGGAGGCCTTCGGACGGCCTCTTTCGGGATTTCAGGTAACCCGCCACAAACTGGCCGAGATGGCCACAGGGGTGGAAGCGGCCAAACGGTTTACCTACAGCGTGGCCCAAATGATCGGTAACAAAGAAAAGGCCCTCAAGGAGGTCTGCATGGCCAAGAATTTCGCCACCTCCGTGTGCGACAGGGTGGTCTATGACGCCCTACAGATCCACGGCGGGTACGGTTACTGTCGGGAGTATCTGGTGGAGCGGTTGTATCGGGATTCCCGGCTATTTTCCATCGGCGGCGGAACCTATGAAATCATGAACGAGATCATCAGCAAACAAATGGGTATTTGAGTCCGGGTGCCGCGCCGTCCAAGACGGCCCCGTTAAGGAGGTAAGATGCACAATCCCAAATTTCAGGCCCATCTGGCCTATTTCGGAGGAGAGCGAGGGGCCGAGCGCAATCCGCAGAATTACCAGCGAAGAGATGACGGCGGCCACATCTTCCCCAACACGGAATCCTATTATGAGTGGTGGTATTTCGATGCGTCATTTGACAACGGATATCATGTGGTGGTGACCTTTCATTACCGGAACATTTTCCTGGATCCCATGATCCCGTCGGTTCAGATGTTCATCTACCTCCCTGACGGGAGTCGCATGGATTGCTACGATGCCATTCCTCCGGAAAAGGCGACGTCAAATCCCGATTACTGCAATGTGGTCATGGGGGAGAACCGCATTCAGGACATGGGGGATCATTATGAGCTGATCCTCAAAATCAAGGATATGGGCGCCCGTCTTATCTTCGAAAACGTGGTCCCCCCGTGGAAGCCGGGGGAAGGATTCAACTACAAGGATGAAGCGGCGGGCATGACCGCGGGCTGGGTGGTTCCCGTTCCCCAGGGAACCGTGAAGGGGGAGCTTTATGTGAAGGGTGAAACCATTCCCGTAACCGGTGCCGGATACCATGATCACAACTGGGGCAATTACCGGTTTCACGAAACCTTTCTGGGCTGGTATTGGGGCCGGATTCATCATGAGAAATACTGCGTGGATTACGGCTGGATCATTCCTCTGGAGAAGGACGCTCCCGTGGGCTCGCCGCTTCTGATCGCCCGTCCCGGTGAAATCCTGCTTTCAACGGACCACCTGGAGGTTGAACGGTCGGACATCCGGACGGATGACGCCTCGGGTGTGGCATATGCCGGACGTCTCACACTCAAGACCGATGTCCTGGACATCGGATTCCGTATGGACATCGCGATCCGCCGTATCATTGAATCCACCCCGTTGCCGAAGGTGACCGACTGGAACCAGTACTATTTCAGGTTTCTGGCCGACTACCGAATGCAGATCCGGGTCGATGGCCGGGAGGATCACATCAGCGGCGAAATGCTCAACGAATATATTGAACTTTGTTAAGAATTGTCGCCATTAAAAGGGCAACTTCATATTCACACAACCTGTTCGGACGGCACCCTTCGTCCGGAGGAGGTATCGCTGATCTATGCCGGCCGCGGATTCGACTTCATCGCCATAACCGATCACGACCATCTCCTGAAAATGAATTACCGAAGGGCTATTGAGGCCGTAGAATCGGACCTGCTCATCTTTTGGGGGATTGAACTGACCGTGGCGACCCGGTGGGGGTATGTCCATGTGAACCACATCGAAGGCGATCACGAAGATCTTTTCATTTTCAATCACCCCGCCGACTATGGTCTTACGCTGAAAGAGACCATTCAATGTATTGAGGAAGTGAACCGTTGTTACCCCATCGGCGCCGTTGAGGTGACGAATCACGGATTCTACACGCCTCAGTTTGACATTGACCCTATTGAATACCCCAAGGTGGCGACCGATGATTCCCATACGCCCACGGGCTGCGGCCGCGCGTGGGTGGAAGTGAATTGTGCGCGGGACAAGGACCTTATTCTAAACGCCATAAAGTCAGGGAATCACAAGAATTGCTACATTGGAAACGGGGGCAACAGGACAACGGCCATTGCTTGAACAGGCGATAATGAATTGCATAAGGAGGGAGACATGAAGAGGGTGGCAATTTGCGCTGTGGCTCAACACAGATGCGAAACGGACATCTGGTATAAGCGCTTCCAGGGGATGCTTCTGGATATCTTGGAGGATATTCAGTTACAGACCGGATTTGATTTCAATGAAGAGACGGGGGTGCACAATATAGTTACCGTTTCCGATGATGTTTTTGACGCGCGTACCATCTCGGACAACGGGATCACCGATGTGGTGGGCGCCCATTACCGCGGCGAGGAAAAGATGGCGCAGGAGGGGCTGAACGCGCTCGTTTACGCTGCCGCATCGATTCTTTCCGGTCACGACGATGTGGTCTATGTGACGGGTCATTGCAAGGAGTCACAGTCGGAAAGCAGGAATGTGTGTACCAATCTCGCCTACGATCCCTTCTACGGCAGGCCCATGGGCCTCGATTACCTGAACGTGGCGGCCCTTCAGGCACGGGCATACGTGGAAAAATCGGGTCTGACGCCCCGGCAGATGGCCGAGGTTGTGGTACGGGCCAGGCGGTGGGGAGTGCGAAATCCCTATGCCAATGCAACCGGGCAGGTGGAAGAAGGTGAGGTCATGGCATCTCCCTTGGTGTGCGATCCCCTGCGAAAACTCCACATCTATCCCGTATCCGATGGAGCCGCCGGATTTCTCCTGGCTTCCGAAGAGCGGGCCCGTGAGTTCACGGATGATCCCGTGTGGATCACCGGTTTCGGAACCTGTATGGACAGCTATTTTTTGGGAGATCGGGATCTGACCGGCAACTTTGCACTCAAAAAGGCGGCCCACCGCGCCTACAAGCGGGCCGGGATCGAGGATCCGAAACAATCCGTCGATCTGGTGGAGCTGACGGACTGCTACGCCTATCAGCAACCGCTGTGGCTTGAAGGGTTGGGGTTGTGCGCCGACGGTGAGGGGCCTGCATTCATGGATGCCGCGGGGCCGGCGCGATATAACGTCAATCTCTCGGGGGGAATGCTGACAGGGAACCCCCTGATGATCGGCGGACTCTACCGTGCGGCCGAGGCCGTGTTGCAGCTCAAAGGCGAAGCGGGTGAGCATCAGGCTGATCATGTCAAAACCGCCGTTGTCCAAAGCTCCACCGGCGGTGCCGGCCAGTTTCATACGGTCCTGGTTTTGGAAGCATAGAGAGGTGTAAACATGGGAAAAAGGAATAGGAATGTCGGCATTATCGGAATCGGGCAGACCGAATATTCGAGTCATAAGGAGGATCAGAACCAGCCTGAAATGGTGAATCAGGCGGTTCGAAGGGGCCTTGCCGATGCCGGAATCGGCCTCGATCAGGTGGATTGCATTATACACGGCAACATGGAGTTATTCGAAATGGTTCATCAGCCCGACATGTGGCATGTCCTCGGCTCCGGCGCCTATGGCAAGGAGCAGCTCCGGATCACCACGGGCGGGACAACGGGCGCCACGCTGGTTTGCGCCGCCGACAACCTGGTTGCGTCCGGCGTGTACGACGTGGTCATGGCCATCGGGCTGGAGAAACTGCAGGAAGGGAACACCACCGGGGGGATCACCAACATGGCCGATCCCTTGTGGTTTCGCAATCTTCAGACGGGTGCCTTGTCGGGAACCGCCGCATCCAAGGTGATTGATGAATTCGGGGCTGATCGCAGCAAGCGGGCGGCCATGAACTACCGCATTACCATGGACAAACACGCCTGTCTCAATCCCCGCGCCCACAGACGGTTGGGCCTGGAATACGATCAGATTGAAAGTCTCATGGCGTCGTCTCCCAGGCTCGTGGGTGAATTACAGTTGATTCACATGTGTTCCCAGAGCGACGGCGCCTGTGTCATGATTTTCGCTTCGGAGGAGAAAGCCAAAGCGCTCAGTGATAAACCGGTGTGGATCAGGGATCACATTACCGTTCACCGGGAGGAATCCTATAATATCTATGGATTGGAAGTTCCTGAAACAACCCATCATTATGCGGCCCAAGCGCTTTTCAAACGGAACGGCATACCAAATCCTCTGGAATATTTCGACGTTTTCGAGATGTACGACCCCAGTGCCTGGTGGGGCCTCGACTGGATTCGGGAGTTTCTTCTGCTTGAGGACGACGAACACCTCAAGCTCATGGAAGAGGGCGCATTGAAGATGGATGGAAAGCTTCCCTTGAACCCTTCAGGCGGGGTGACGGCCAGCAATCCCATCGGCGCCACCGCCATGCTGCGGGCGGCGGAAGCGGCGCTTCAGGTACGGGGCGATGCCGGCGGACATCAGATACAAAAAGACGTCAAGCATGCCCTGGCCTCGGGATTCGGCGGGACCATGTGGACCGTGCTCATCATGCTCGAAAAAGAACTGGGCTGGCAGGAGGTGGATCATGGGTGAATACGATGGGGTGAAGGTCGAGAATATATTCAACACCATGGAGAAGCGTTTCATTTCCCTTGGCGCGCTCGGCGTGGATGCGGTCATCGGTTACAAAATCACGGGGGACCATGGCGGCACATGGAAGCTGACCATTTCCGACGGAACAATGGATCTTCAAGTGGTCCAAGGCGCACTCGAAGGCTGTACCACTGAAATTATTGCCGATGCCGAAGCATTCGTGGGTGTCAATGTGGGAAAATTCAGCGTCGCGGATGCCATGGCCGGCGGCAGACTCTCCATTGAAGGGGATGCGACCGTTATCGGCAATATTCTGCCGAAAATTTTTCTTCCTTTTATAGAGGACATCGCCGGTGGAGAGCAGGGAGAGGAACTGATTTGCCTTTCCTGCGTACCGACCATCAGACAGCGTTTCGCCACGGGGCCTGTCATGGGGAAGTGGCTGAAAGGGCTGGGAGAGAAGAAATTTTATGCCAACCGCTGCCCGAAATGCGGCCGAACACAAACACCGCCCCGTGAGATTTGTGCGGATTGTCGTGTCCGCTGTACCGAGTTCGCCCAAGTGGGGCCGGGTGGTACCGTCACCCTGATCGACAAGGTCATGTTTGCAAGCCCCGACCCCTTGACCGGCAAGGTTCGTTCCACACCCTATGCCATGATCTTCATGGTTCTGGACGGTTGTACGCCCGGAGACAGTTTTTCCCATGAACTGAAGCGCTCCGATATCGACCGAATCCAAAGCGGCATGAAGGTGCGGCCGGTGTGGGCGGAAGAACGGACGGGTGGGTACAACGACCTGCTCTATTTTGAGATTGACCAATGAGGGGGATAAGAGATGACCATATGTAAGGAAACGAAAAAGGACTGCTTCGTGGTGGAAGGTAAGATGTCCCTGCCCAATCAGTATTTTGCCGGAAGGGTGGGGTCCAAATTCATCATTTCCTTAAGGGATGCCCACAGGATTCTGGGTGTCAAGTGCACCACCTGCAACAAGGTCTTTGTTCCCCCCAGGGAATACTGCGAACGATGCATGGAAAAGCTGGATGAGCAATGGGTGGAGCTTGGCGATGAAGGGATGGTCACCAACTACACGGTCGTGCTCTATAACGACCGCCATCTGCCTCGCCAGGCCCCCTATATCCTGGCCATGATCAAAATTGACGGGGCCGACACGCCCTTTCCCCATATTGTCGAAGGGATCGATGCGGGGGAAATGAAAACGGGCCTGCGGGTCCGGGCGGTCTACGCGGAAAAGACCACCCATACCATAAGGGATATCGATCATTTCGAACCGGTCTAGCGCTACAATTTCTAAACGGGCTGCAACATATTTTTCTGAGAGGAGAAATAGAGGGTGAATCGGAAGGCCGCATCGTGATTACCCTCAACAGCATCTTGTTGTAAAGGGGGTTCACATGAACAGCAAAACAGAAGTGTATGATGCTATCGTGATTGGTGCCGGCGTGGGCGGCCTCACGGTGGCCACGCTGATGGCCAAAGAGGGCATGAAGGTACTGCTGCTGGAGCAAAACGATCGGGTGGGCGGCAGGGCCCTGTCCATTGGGGGAGAGGAAATTTCACAAAAAGGCATTTCCTGGTACAAGGAATTGCTGACGACCCAGTACACTTATCTGGCGGGCTCGTGGCCCCACATGGAGACCATTGTTTCCGAGAAAATGCTTGACGGCTACACCCTGGATGTGGGCTACCACGCCATCAGCGCCAACGGGGTAGGGTATATGCTGGACTTTGAGGAACGGATCGGCGGCCTGCCCCAAGTAAAGAAACATGGCGGGTATTGGGCCTCCTATTATAAAGGGCATATCTACAGAGATGTGGCGGGCCGGTTCATCGATCCCAAGCTCAAGGAACTGGCCAAAAATGAACATATTCCTTTTCTGGACTACTACACGGACCCTCATCAGTTAAGCGACCGGCAGATCGACGAATTGGAAAAGGTTTCTCTCAAGGAGTGGGCCGATGCCAAGGGTATCACGCGAAACGATATTATCTACAATCACTTGCATGCTGTGAGCACGCTGTTTTCAACCATCAACAATCCAGAAGACATCTCCATGGGAGATATTTTCCGTTACTTCAAACATGCTTTCGGCACCAAGATGGCCCGTGGGCTCACCCGGTACAACGGCGGGTTCGTTGAAGGGGGCATCATGGCATGGTCCAAGGCCGTGGCCGAAAAGTTTCGTTCCTTCGGGGGAGAGATTCGACTGCATTGGAAAGTCAAAGAAGTACAGGTGGAAAAGGGGCACGTGACCGCTGTGGTGGCGAAAGGAATCGACGGGGTGACTGAAATTTGCTACAGTCCCAAGGTGGTTAGCAATATTCCGGCTCAAAATACCTTTGGCATCATTCCGGAAAGGCATTTTCCCAAGGCGTGGGCCCAAAAGACCAAGAAAATGTACGGTTACGGTAGTTATACCCCTTACATGGGACTCAACCGGCTGGTCATGCCGGAAGAAGAGGCAAAACTGGGTCTTAAAAACACCTGTGTTCTCCCCAAGGAAGCCGGGTTTGACTATGACGTCTACATTTGCTGGAATATTCAGTCGGCGGTGGACCCTTCCTGTGCGCCGGCCGGAAAGCACCTCTATACCGCCTATCTTCCCTTGACCGAAAAAGAGTCTCGGAACCGGGACCTGGTGAACAGATTGATCTCACGGCTGCCGGATTTCATGGAGGAAATTTACCCCGGCTTCAAAGAAAGCGTGGACTGGCGGCTGGATCCTGTTTGCTGGCGCCTCGAGGGGGTGGCCAAAAGCATCAGCCAGGCCGGTACTCAGAAGGTACCGGTCAAGAGCGCCCATTTAGACGGACTCTACTTTGCCGGCGACACGGCCAAGGGATACGGGGTGGCCATGGACTGCGCCATCGTCTCCGGAATGATTTGTGCCTCGGCCATTACCGGAAGAGATTATGGGGTGAAATAAGTTTGAGAATATCCTTTTTGAGCGTTAGGCGAATCACTTAAATGCGTGTTCGACATTCGGTGCAAAAAGATGGATTTTGAGAATGTCATTCCGGATCGGGAAGCTCTGAAAGCAGCCTGGAGCGCTTTCATGGATCGTGGAGAAGCACCGGGATCGATCCTTCGCGGGGAGATAGGCGATTCCTGGTTGCGATGCCGGACCCTGGGCATGGATCCGTACAAGGATCGAATCGATCCCGGACTGACCGACCAAGAGAAAGCAAAGTGTTTTGAGAAAAACAGGACGCTCCTGGAGACGGCTCGGCCCTTTCTGAAAACCCTGTTTGAGGTGATCAAGGGCCTAGAAATGGTGGTCTTTCTCACCGACAGGAACGGCTTTATTCTGGAGGCCTTGGGAGAGGGTGCCATCTGGGCCTACTGCGAGGCAAAAAACGCCGTGGTGGGGAGCAGTTTTCATGAGAAGTGTTGCGGCACCAATGCACCGGCTTTAGCGCTCAGGCTGGATAGGCCTTTTCAGATGATGGCTGAAGAGCATTACATGAAGGCCGTGCATGTGGCCACCTGTGCCGCCGCACCCATACACGACGAAAATGGTGTTGTCATCGGGTCCCTGGATATTACCGCGGCCTGGGAGGTGGCGCTGAAACACCCGCACACACTGGGAATGATCGTGGCCGGGGCCACGGTCATCGAAAACCAGTTGCGGCTCAAAAAAGAGTTGGATCGATCTTTTTTGGCAGAGCAATACCTGCAGGCCGCAACCCAATCCATGTCCACCGGCCTGATCATCCTTGACCGGGACTTTGTGATTGCCCATATGAATCCGGCGGCCGAACGGATTCTGGGGATCAGCGCCTCCACACTCCCTGAAGGGGGAAGGCATGTGGATCGAGTCATTACCAATGCGGTGATATTGCAAGCCGTTCGCGACGGAAACGAATTGAACGACCACGAACTCATCCTCAAGGAGTCCATCAGAAAAATTCGTTGTCTGGCAAGTCTCAAGCGCATCTCCAATCCCGATGGGAATTGTATGGGCAGTGTGCTCTTTCTAAAGGAGCTGCGGATCATTCAGGAGTTGGTGCACAAGGTGGCAGGCCTTCGAGCCTACTATCGACTCGAGGATATCGAAGGAAAAAGCGCGGCTATTGAAGAGACCATTCACATGGCTCAAACCGCTGGGGAGAGCCCCTCCAATGTGGTGCTGGTGGGCGAGTCAGGAACCGGAAAGGAGATGCTGGCGCAGGGAATCCACAATGCCGGGCGTTGGTCTCAAGGCCCTTTTCTGGCCATAAACTGTGCTGCCATACCCTATGACTTGATCGAAAGTGAGCTGTTCGGATACGAAGCGGGCACATTTACCGGTGGGCTTAAATCGGGCAAGTCGGGGAAATTGGAATTGGCGGCGGGTGGCACCCTATTTCTGGATGAAGTGAACGGCATGTCTCTGGCCATGCAGGCCAAACTTCTGAGGGTTTTGGAAGTAAAGCGTTTTCAGCGTCTCGGCGGGACAAGTTTTTTCAGCTTAGGCGCCCGCATCATCGCCGCCACCAACAAGGATCTGAAGGAAGAGATTCGGAATGGAAATTTCCGAGATGACCTTTACTACCGGCTTAACGTCTTTGAAATTCCCGTGCCGCCCTTGAGAAAGCGTGTGGGCGATATCGAGCTTCTGGCCCCGCTCTTTGCCAAACGGATCGGCGATACCCTTGGAAAAGAGGTTCAAGGGATATCCATTGAAGCCCTGTCCATGTTGAAAGCCTATTCATGGCCGGGCAACGTGCGGGAGCTCAAAAACTGGATCGAACGCGCCGTAAACCTGACTGAGGGCGTTGTATTGGATCTGAAGGATTTTCCCGTGGGCCCGGCACGTTCGGTGTCTGCATCCGAGCCGCTCAAGGCAGAGGTCCAGGCTAAGTCGGGAAATGCCGTCAGCCTTTCCCAAATGGAGCGGGAAACCATTCGATCGGTACTCGAAGCCTGCGCCGGAAACATGGCTGAAGCGGCAAGGCAGCTGGGCATCGGCCGAACCACCTTGTATCGCAAAATGAAGAAATACGACATGGCCGTCACCAGAACCCTGTCTGAGTAAATTATCCGTACCACACTGAAACACCTGTTCCAATCGGTATCAGGTGTTTCCAACGCGATTTACCCCTGCATATACCGCCTGTTCTCCGTTATCTATAACCTTTTACATTCGGTAACTAATTCAAATTATTTAGAATAAATTATAATTATGAATGGATCCCTGGGCATGATTGTGCCTGGAGATCCATTGCAGCCGATCACCTTCATTGTGGCAAGGCTTTTGCTTAAAGCAGGGACACCAGTTGGCTTAAAACACGAACCCATCAGGAGGTAAAATTATGAGTTTGATAAACCGCAACGTGTCCCTGGCGACCCTGGACTTTCAATGGTGGAATCCCACCCGGATCATTTTCGGAAACGGCAAGGTGCGTGATCTGGCGGACGATCTGGATCTGGACTGGAATTTTGATGGAAAAAGCCGGGTGCTGGTGGTCACGGACCCCGGCGTGAAGGCTGCCGGACTTCTGGATTACCTGCTGGATGCCCTGAAGGGGACTTCCCGGGAGGTGGTGGGTGTTTTCGATCAGGTTCCGGAAGAGGCGGACAGCGAGCAGGTCCATGAAATCGCCCGACTGGCTGAAGAGGCTTCTCCGGATTTCTGGATTGCTCTGGGGGGCGGCTCCGTTATGGATGCGTGCAAAGCCGCCGCGATGCTGGAGACCAACGGGGGGGATCTGTCCGACTACGAGGGCATGTATCTGGTGGAGGAAGAATGTAAACCCGTTATCTGTATTCCCACAACGGCCGGCACCGGATCGGAAGTGACCTGGGGCGCGGTGATCATGGATCGGAAGGAAAAGCGAAAGCTGGTCATCGGAGATTACAAATTCATCCCCCGGGTGGCGGTCCTGGACCCGGAGTTGACACGAACCCTTCCGGCCCATCTGGTGGCGTCCACGGCTCTCGATGCCCTCACCCATGCCATCGGCTCACTGGCCTCGGTGGACCGCCAGGATCTCTCCGGTTCCATGGCGCTTCGAGTGGTGGAGATGGTTGCCGACAACCTGGAAGAGGCATACCACAGCAACAGCACCAACCTGGATATACGCTCCAAAATGCTCATAGCCGGCTGCATGGCGGGGATTGCCTTTCAGACGGCCCTCCCCGGTGCGGACCACGGTATCGGCCATACGGCAGGCGCCCTGCACGAACTGCAGCACGGACTGGCCGTGGGGATCGCCAATCTTTACGTCATGGAATACAATATGAAAGCCATCCCCCATGTCTATGCCAGCGTGGCCAGGGCTCTGGGAGTGAAAGATGATGGGCATAGTGACGAGGCTCTCGGGAGAATGGGGATTGATAAGCTCAAGGAACTTTACACGCGCGTCGGCATCAAACTCACTTACAAAGATTACGGCTTTTCCACGGAGGCGCAAAGCATCGCCGCGCTCATGGAAAAAAGTATGGATGATCCGTGCATGGCCTTCAACCCGGAAGGCATAAGCCAGACCCCGGAATACGAGAAACTCATTCGCGACTGCGTGGGGGTGTAATCCATGGGCAAGCGGATTGCTTTTAACGAAGCCCTTTGCACCAACTGTCATCTTTGCAGCATGTTCTGTTCGCTGGTATTCACTGAAAACCGGATTTACCAGTTCCGGCCCTCCATTGCCAGAATTCGGGTGACGGAAAACGCTGAAGACACCCTTTATGTGGCCCATGTGTGTCTGCAGTGTGAAGTGCCCGCCTGTGCCGAGGCATGTCCCGCCGATGCCATTACAAGGAATCCGGTAACCGGACATGTGGAAATCGATCAAGAGGCGTGTCTCGGCTGCGGATCATGCACGGAAGCCTGTGAATTCGACGGTGTTTTCATGGTGAACGACAAGGCCGTCAAATGCGAGGTCTGCGACGAACCCCTGTGTGTCAGGGCCTGTGCCGCGGGGGCCCTCCAACTGGTGGACTGGGATGCCGCATCCGTGCTGGAGCAAGGCGAACTGTACAGGGAGGTGCCGTTATGAACGGGTGGATGGGAACCGTATTGCGGGTGGATCTGACAGTGGGGCGCGTTACCAAAGAGCCCCTGGATCCCTTGCTGGCACGGAATTATGTGGGGGGAAGGGGCATGGCCGTCAAGATCCTTCTGGATGAGCTGAAAATGGACTGTGATCCTTTGGGCCCGGACAACATGCTGATTTTCATCAACGGTCCGCTTACCGTCACCGGGACTCTTTGTTCCGGCCGATACATGGTGGTGACCAAGAGTCCGCTCACCGGTACCATTTGCTCCTCCAATTCGGGGGGCTATTTTCCCGCCGCCTTCAAAACCGCCGGCTATGACGTCATCATTTTCACCGGAAAATCGAAAAAACCGGTCTATCTCTGGGTCAACGACGACCATGTGGAACTGCGGGACGCCGGGGCCTGTTGGGGCCGGGATACACGGGAAACCTGCGACATTATACGAAGGGAAACCCACAAAGAGGCCTGTGTGTCCTGTATCGGCCCCGCCGGCGAGAATTTGGTGCGTTACGCGGCCATTATCAACGATGGTGCCCGGGCCGCGGCACGATCCGGTGTGGGAGCGGTCATGGGGGCCAAGGGCCTCAAGGCGGTGGCCATTCGAGGCACCGGAGGCGTTCGAGTGGCGGACCCGGAGACACTTCTCAAATCCACTGTCATCGCCGACCACATCAAAAAGGCGGACCTGGGCATAGCCTTTGCCGAGTTCGGAACGCCGCTTTTCGTAGACGTGATGAACGCCAACAACATCATGCCCACCAAGAATTTTCAGGAAGGGTTTTTCGAGGCGGGCGATGAGATCAACGGTGCTGAAATCATCGACCGCACCCTGGTGCGGAGCAAGGCCTGCTACGGCTGCGCCCTCAACTGCGGCCGGAACACGCGCTTGCCTGAAGGCGGCAAATATCAGGGCAGGGGAGACGGCCCCGAATACGAGACCTGTTATTCATTGGGGTCCAACATTATGGTGGGGGACCTTGAGGCCCTCACCAAGATGAACTACATCTGCAACGAAACAGGCCTTGACACCATGGATGCCGGATCAACCATCAGCGCCGCTATGGAATTGTACGAGATGGGCCGCATCACCGCTGGGGAGATCGGGTTTCCCCTGGTGTGGGGGGATGCCGATGCCGCGATCCAGCTCCTCTATATGATCGCATCGGGGGAGGGGTTCGGCCGGGAGGCCGGCATGGGGGGGCGCTATGTGGCGGAAAAGTACGGCGCTCCGGACGTTTTTATGGGGTCCAAAGGCCAGGGTTTTGCCGGATACCATCCCAGGGGCATGGTGGGGCAGGGTCTTCTGTACGCCACCTCACCTGAAGGGGGAAACCACACCACCGGCAACACCATCCAGCCCGAGATCAATGGAATTCCGGAGCCCATGGACCCCCTAAGTGCCGAAGGAAAGGCGGAGATGGTCATCCGCCGGCAGAATGAAACCGCGTTTATCGAGGCCTGCGGTGTGTGCCTCTTCCCTTATATGCTCATGGAGGAGGGTACGGAAATCATCGCCGAGTTCTATTCCGCCGTGACCGGCTTGGAGCACACCGAAGATGATGTGAGAAGAATCGGGGAACGGATCTTCAACCTGGAGCGGGAATTCAACCGGCGTCTCGGTTTTGACAGAAAGGATGACTCCCTTCCCAAAAGGCTGACCCACGAACCCCATACCGACGGCATCGCAGAAGGGAACGTGGTGCCTCTGGAAGAAATGCTGGACAGCTATTACCGGCTCAGGGGTTGGGACTCGAACGGGGTCCCCACCGGGGATACGCTGGGGAGTTTGGGGATTTTTTGATACGGATCAGGATCATATTGTCGGGACTGTTGCGGAAGCACTACCGAATGCCGCCGTCATCCAAAGGAGAGGCGGTGGAACTGAAGAGCGGCGCCTGCGCGGCGGATCTTTTGAGCCGGTATGGAATCGTTTCGGACAAGGTTCACATGATCGTGATCAATCGCCGAAAGGCAAATTTGCGGACCCTTCTGAAAGATGGGGACCAGGTGAGGTTCCTTCCCCTGGCAGCAGGAGGATGAGAGAGGCGTTTTCAAATTGCAAATCAAGAGATCAGGAGGAAAATGCTATGGTCACCTATTACAGCAAGGCATGGTTGGAAGCGTGCAGGGATACGCTCAACAATTCGGAAAAGCATATGAAGAAGGCCAAAAAACTGAACGGCCATTTTGCATTCCGGGTATGGGATGGCCCGGACGGCAAGGATCGCATGGCGGAGTGGAAATTCGAAAATGGGAAGTGCACCGAGGTCCGCTTCGGTTGCGCCCCGGCACCCTGGAGTGAGATTCGAGAGGCGCCCATGGATGGGATCTGGACGAGCCGATTCTCCTGCCCCTTTGACATGATGGCCAAACTCAACAAGGG
>JGI10211J34971_10000437_pt1 | contig 33791 bp, 31 predicted proteins | sample Etolagsediment_FD_34971 | JGI IMG/M metagenome (IMG submission 34971)
TCTTGATGAATGGCGACTGCCGGTTCTGCGGGAGACCGTGCGGCTGACCCGGGGGACTCAAAACAAAAGCAGCATAATCCCCCTTTTTCAGGATTTGGATACCGTTTGCCGCGTGCTCGATTATTATGAGCCCTACTATATCCATTTCTGTGATGCCCTGACAGACGGAAACGGGAAGCTCAACGGGTTGGAGGAACGGGTCGAATTCCAAGAAACCGTGAAACGGAAATTTCCCGAAATCGGTATCATCCGATCTATTCCCATTCCCCGGGAAGGGGATGTGCCCGATTTCCCCTCGCTGGAGATAGCCCGGGCTTTTGAGCACATCAGCGACCTTTTCTTGACCGACACATGGAAGGAAGATGCGCCCGTGGTGGGCTTTATCGGTATAACAGGGGAAACGGTGGACCGGAAAATCGCTTGGGAACTGGTTCAGCAAAGCAACATTCCGGTCATCCTTGGCAGGCGGCTTGTCCCCTCTAAATGTGAAAGATGCGTTACAGTCCGTACAGGCTGCGGGGGCTGACAGTTGTACCCTGACCAATCGGGTTGACAATTCGGGATCCCCCATACGGTTTGAAAAAGACTTTGGCAAAGTCGGTGATTTTGTGAAAGCGGTGCGGGAGGTAGAAGCCATGCTGCATGAAGAAAAGGAAGAAAAGTCGGCACGGCTGGCCGCTTTAAAAGCGGAACTTCTGGACCGTGAGAAGGCATTGCCGGCCCACTCGGTGCGACCACACCAGCTGCTGATCATCGAAGAACTTGAAGATAGAATCACTGCTCTTGAAAAAGAGATTGCGCAATATGAGATGACATAAGGGTCTCAGGCCTATTCATACATCGGATAGCGGCTCTTTCGGTTCATACTTGATCCTGATGGCCCTCATATACCGTGTTCAGGAAGGTTTATGTTTTGCCATGATTGATGTTTAATTGAAAGCATTGTATGATATCATCACGTTGGGAAAGATTTCCTGCATTCACGGGGGTCGCGCTAATGAGGATTTTTCGGAATCCTGTTTAATTGATTCAGCTATGACCGTCCCACAACCCACATTGATTCGGTCCATAAATCGAGAGCGCCCGGATTTCAGATGGATTCGACACTTAACGACTTAAAGCAGTATCTTTTACAGGATGACAACACCTGCTTTGCCCTCATCTTTGGCTCGCACGCCAAAGGCCATGCCGGGCACGACAGCGATCTGGATCTGGCGTTGTGGTTCCGCGATCCGCCGCGGGGGCTTGCTTTGCTGGATATGATCAATATCCTGTCCAACATGGCTCAAAAAGAGGTTGATCTGGTGGTTCTGAATGGCGCTTCGGCGTTTTTGCGGCATCAAATCATCAAGGAGGGGATCCGGTTTTTGATCAAGGATCCGGTTGGGTATCGTCAATTCCGGGAAAAAACCATGATTGATTACGATATTTATAAACACGTTACGGGGTTGCATTCAAATGATCGATCCGCATTTATTGGAACGAAAGCTCAAACGGATTGAGCAGTTTCTGCGTGAGATGGAAACCGCCGAGGGGCCTGCAACATTTGAAGAATTTTCGGGCAACACGGTCTTTAAGCGATTTATCGAACGAAACATCGAACTGTCCATCGAGCAGATGATCGATGTCTGTCGTCATCTGGTCAGCGGACTGGATCTGCCAGAACCGGAAACCTATGCGGCCTGTTTTGAAATCCTGGGCAATGCCGACATCATCCCCAAAAGCTCTGTCGAAACGTTCAAATCCATGACCCGTTATCGCAACTTGATCATTCATGGCTATGACGGTGTGGAAGATACGATCACTTTTGGAATCTTCAAAAAGCGTTTGGGGGATTTCCGGACCTATATCGGTTTTATTCGTCAATATCTGCGGTCAAATACCCCTTGCAAAGAGGGGGCATGCAAAGGGGTGGAGAACATTCTCAAATAGAACACCTTGATATAATTGCGTATAGGGTGGAAACCTCATCTTACTCATATCCGGCTCCCGAATCACACTGGATCCCCGCGCATAAAGCCAACTGCGGAACAGCTAAAACAGTTTTCCCTGTAGAGACGTTGTCGCCTCTCTGATTTTCAGGTTCAGGTGAAGATAGGCCCGGCGGGTGGCCACACGACCCTGAGGGGTTCGCTTGATATACCCGCTTTGAATCAGAAAGGGTTCATACACATCTTCAATGGTATCTTTTTCCTCCCCCACGGCGGCGCAAAGGCTGCTGAGCCCGATGGGGCCTCCGTCAAACTTTTCGATGATGGTGTGCATGATGAACCGATCCATCTTGTCGAGCCCCTGATCATCCACCTCCAGCATGTCCAGGGCCCGGCTGGCCACCTTTTGAGTGATGATCCCGTCCGCTTCCACCTCCGCAAAATCCCGCACCCGCCTGAGCANNCGGTTGGCGATCCGTGGCGTTCCCCTGGCCCGCTTGGCGATTTCGAGGGCGCCCTCGTCCTTGATGGGAATCTCCAGAATACCGGCGGACCGCACGACGATTTTGTAAAGGTCTTCGGGTTCGTAGAAATCGAGGCGCAGGATCATCCCGAACCGGTCCCGCAAAGGGGGGGTCAGAAGCCCCGCCCGCGTGGTGGCCCCCACCAGGGTAAAGGGGGGGAGCGGGATCTTCATGATGCGGGCTGAAGGCCCCTGCCCGATGATGATGTCCAGCTCATAATCTTCCATGGCCGGATAGAGAATCTCTTCCACCACATGATTGAGGCGGTGGATTTCGTCGATGAACAGGACATCCTTGGGTTGCAGATTGGTCAGGATGGCCGCCAGATCCCCCGGTTTTTCGATGACAGGTCCCGAAGTGCTTCGGATGTTCACCTCCAGTTCCCCTGCGATGATGTGCGATAGGGAGGTCTTTCCCAGTCCCGGGCTGCCGTGAAACAGGACATGGTCCAAGGCTTCGGAACGCCCCTTGGCGGCCGCAATAAACACAGACAGGTTCCGCTTCATCTCCTTCTGACCCACGTACTCCGCAAGGGTTCTGGGCCTGAGGCTGATTTCTGCGGGAACTTCCTCAGGCTGAAGGTCCGGGTCTGTGATGCGTTCTTCCATAAAATTTAATTTCAGGCCAGAATTTTAAGGCTCTCCTTTATCAGGGCCTCAAGGGTATTGTCCGTCACACAGATTTTGGCTTTGTCAATGGCGGCCTTGGCCATTTTGGCCGAATAGCCCAGGTTTATGAGTGCTGAGAGGGTATCTTCCATCCTTTGTTCGGTTTGAGATCCAGGGGTCTGCAACGGCGGCATTTCCGCATCATGGGAAAAAGTAGCCGCGCGGTCTTTGAGTTCCAGGGCGATCCTTTCAGCAGTTTTCTTGCCGATGCCCGGAATGGCCTGCAACCGATGCGCATCTCCCGATGCAATGGCCCGCAGTAGCTCTTCCGCACCAATGCCCGAAAGGATATTGGCCGAGAGTTTGGGACCGATACCCGAGACGGAGACCAGCATCAAAAACAGGCTTTTTTCAAGTGTGGTGGAAAATCCAAAAAGCACCAGCGCATCTTCTCGGACATGGGTGTGGATGTGCAGGCTAACCGGTTCCTGTTTTTCGGGAAGGGTGTAATAGGTGGAAAGCGGAACGAACACTTCATAGCCCACGCCGCTTACCTGGACGATGATGGATTGGGTTGATTTTTCAAACAGGGTGCCGCTCAAATGTGAGATCATGGTTTCATCTTCCCAAGGATTTTTCTTTGAGCGTTCTCAATCTGGAGCTGTTGATATGGCAGATGGCCGTCGCCAAAGCATCTGAAGCATCCAGGGGCAACTGTTGTTTCAGTTGCAGCATGATCTTCACCATGGATCTTACCTGCTCTTTTTCAGCCCTTCCGTATCCCACCACCGATTTCTTGATTTCCAGCGGCGTGTATTCAAAGACGGAAACATCGTTTTGGCCGGCGGCAACCAAAACGGCACCGCGGGCGTGCCCCAGTTTGAGAGAACTCCTGGCGTTTTTTGCGTAGAACAGATCTTCTACGGCCATGACGTCGGGAGTGCAGCGGCCCAATATTTCCACAAGCATTTGAAAAATGTAATGGATTTTCTGAGGGAACGGCATTTTTTCCGGGGGCTTGATAAGACCTGCTTCAACGAAGAATATCTGACGGTTCTTTTCCTCCAGCAGGCCGTAGCCGGTAATCCTTGAGCCGGGATCCACCCCCAGCACCCGCATCAGCTCATGGCCTCCATCACATCGTCGGCAATGTCGAAATTGGCGTATACATGGCTGACGTCATCATGGTCTTCAATGGCCTGCATCAAATTGATCATCTGCTGGGCCTTTTTGCCTTCCACTTTAACGGTATTTTTGGGAATTTTGGTGACCTCTGCCATGGTATAGGGAATCTGAGCATCGTCTATGGCCTTTTTCACTGCCTCAAAATCAGACGGTGCCGTTACAATCTCAAATTCCGTCTCTTCTTCTTTTACATCCTCCGCACCCGCTTCAAGGGCCAGGTCAATGAGCTGCTCTTCATCCACCTGGTCTTTTTCAAGAACAATTAGACCCCGCTGTTCAAAAATCCAGGCCACGCATCCCGGCTCACCCAGATTGCCGCCATGTCGCTCGAAAATGTGTTTGATATCGGCCACCGATCGGTTCTTGTTATCCGTCAGACAATCCACCAGAACTGCAGAGCCGCCCGGGCCGTAACCCTCATAACTGGCCTCTTCATAGTTTACGCCTTCCAGTTCCCCGGTCCCCTTCTTGATCCCCCTTTCAATGTTTTCTTTGGGCATATTTTCCGCTTTTGCGGCGGCGATGGCGGTTCGGAGCCTTGGATTGCCCTCGGGGTCACCGCCGCCCATGCGGGCGGCCACAGTGATTTCCTTGATGAGCTTGGTAAATATTTTACCCCTTCTGGCATCCGCCGCACCCTTTTTGTGCTTGATGGAACTCCATTTTGAATGACCGGACATAAGTGTTACCCTCCATATTATTCATTCTTAAACGATGATCAATTTTGGATCTGTGATCTTTCGTTTTCTTTCACTTTAAGACAAACCCCATTCCCACAAGGTAGACCTCCCGGCTTCGTTTTCGAGTGGCTTGTGGCCTGAAGAGCCGGATCTGCTTGAACGATGGCGAGATGCTGGTTTTGAAGCTTTTCAGGGTTTCACCCTCAAAAATTTTGCAGACAAAATGCCCTTTGGTTTTAAGAAGCGCTTGGGCAATGCGGGCGGCCTGTCCAGCCAGAGCCATGGACCTGGCCGCATCGGTATCCCGAATGCCCGTGGTGGGCGGCGCCAGATCACTCAATACCAGGCTTCTGGGTTCAATTTTTTCTGCCAGTTGCTTCATGTCAACGCTTTCGATATCCGCTTCAATGAACCTGAAATTGGGAGGGTTGAAGGTTTTGGGCACCTGCAGGTCGATGCCTACCACATCCCCCCCCTTCCCGACTTTCTGAATGGCATATTGGGACCAGGAGCCGGGGAAACACCCCAGGTCAAGCACCCGATCGCCTTTGTGGATCAGCTTGAATTTTCTATCTATTTCCTGAAGTTTGTATACGGAGCGCGCGAGCCATTTTTCTTTCCTGGCCTTTTCCGTATAATGGTCATCCCATCGATTTGATTTCATTCACGTACGTTTATCATAGATATACCCTCATTTGCAAAAAAAAATGAAATATAATAGGATGCGCGATTCGAAACAAGGAGGTTCAAAAGCATTATGGAACAAGTGATGATCGACGGGGTGGCCTTACACCTCAGTGAACCCGACCAGGTTCCCATGAAATGGGTCGGGCAAAGGGAACTGGTCACCCAGGTGCTGGCGGCCTGGCTGATCATTGATGAAGAAGATCTGCCCCTGAGCCCCAGGCTGGTGGGCAAACCGGGCGTGGGAAAAACCACCCTGGCCTACCATGCGGGTAAAACCCTTAACCGGTCAGTTTATCTGTTTCAATCCACCATGGATACACGACCTGAGGATTTAATTGTGACGCCCGTTATTTCCGAACAGGGGAAGATCAAGTATGTGGCAAGTCCCGTGGTCTCGGCCATGATCAAAGGTGGGATTGCCATTATTGATGAAGGAAACCGAATGAGTGAAAAAAGTTGGGCATCTCTGGCCCCGCTGCTGGACAGCCGGCGGTATGTGGAATCCATTGTGGCGGGCATTAAGATCAAAGCCCACCCGGAATTTCGCCTTTGCACCACCATGAACGATGACGCCAGTACTTTTGAACTGCCCGAATACATTCATTCCCGGCTCCAACCCCAGATTCATATCGATTTCCCCGAAGAGGATGAGGAAAAACTGATTCTTCAAAGCAATCTACCCTTTGCGGATGAAGAAATTCTCAATTATGTGGTTGCGTTTCTTCAGGCGGCCCACAGGGCCGATGAACGCTACTCCGTAAGGGACGGCATCAATATGGCACGATATGCGCTAAAAAGGCTTTCTGAAGGAAAAGGGCCACGTCCTGAGGATTCAACAGCCACCGTGGTTCATTATCTGAAGGAAGCGGCTTCGATGGTGCTGGATACCCCTGCCGCTGATTATTTTGCCGAACTGGTGGACCGCCTTGAACAGGACCGCTGAAATCGGATGGCGCAATATCCGAATGGTTCCCATCCTGCACAATCGGGTGGAGTTCGCCATTGCCGCCAGGCGCGCATTTGAGTCTTTTCGGCCGGACCATGTGGCCGTGGAATACCCCGGGACCCTGAAGACACGAATCCTTCAAGGGGTCAAACGGCTCCCCCTGTTGTCGGTGGTGCACTATGAAGGAAGTGACGGGGCTTTTGTTTATCTTCCCCTGGAACCGTGTGACGGTCAGGTTGAAGCGGTGCGTCTGGCACTAGCCCACGAACTCCCCCTTCATTTTATCGACCGGGATACAGAGGGCTATCCTCTNGATCACACGCCCATGCCGGATTCATACGCCATCGAACGTATCGGGCACACCGCCTACTGCCGAGCGTTCATGAAGACCCATCTGAATTGTACCCCTTCGGCCGAGGACACCCTTCGGGAAAAAACCATGGCCTACCACCTGCGGGAACTGGCCAAAACCGGAGAAAAGGTCCTTTTCGTTTGCGGCCTGAGTCATGTAACCGGAATCCTGGAAATGTTGGACCATCCCCAGGCGCCCGTTATCGGTCGACGGGTTCGAAAAAAGGTGGGTCTGGCCCATCTGCATCAGGAATCCAGCCGGGAAATCATGGGAGAGATGCCTTTTTTGCAGACGATCTACGAACGGCATCGTTTGAAGAATGAAATGCCGGATCGACTTCAAATTCAGATGGCCCTGATCAAGGCGGCGCAGAAAAAATATTGGAAAAACAGCAAAGAAAAGGTTTCCCGTATTCAGCTAAGGATCCTCAACCGGTTCGCAAGGAATTACGCGCTCTTAAACCAGCAGCTGGTCCCTGATTTTTACCAGCTCATTGTGGCCTCGCGGGGAGCCGTGGATGATAATTTTGCTTATGAAGTCTGGGATTTGGGGAGCGACTATCCCTGGCAGACGGAAGACCCGGGGCTGTCGGTGCTTCGGCTCCGAGGAGAGGATCTATTTCTGGATCAGAAACGGATCCGGTTTCACCGGCAGTTCAAGACCCTTCGTAGACGCCTGATTCCGGTGCCGGTCAAGGAGAAAAGGAGAAGGCGGGATCCTGAAAAATGGAAGAAAGAATTTAGCGGAAATACCATCTGTTCCTACCCGCCTGAAGATGTGGCCGTTGAGGGGTATGGGCATTATCTGAAGAAGAAAGCGCTTCAGATCAAGGCCGAAGAAAATGTTCGCATCGAACCTTTTTCCTGTTCCCTCATGGACGGTATTGATATTCGGGAAACCATTCGGGAGTGGGCCGGCGGCAAACTCTACGTGAAAGCGGAGCGGCCCCTGAAAGGAAAGGTCGGTTCGGTGGTGGTCATTTTTGATCCCGATTCCAACGGGGAAGATAATTTTCCCTGGTGCGTTACCTGGCTGGGGGAGCACAGCCAGGAATCGGACATGGCCTTTTACAGCACGCCGGCAGGTGAGGTCATGGATGGCCCGGGAATTTCCAGGTGCCAGTACGGGGGCTTCATGCTGAGCTATCCCCCTCTTCGGGTCTACGATATCTGGCGGGATCCTTTTTTTAATATGGCCCGGAACAAACCCGAAAGGCTGCTCATGGCAGCGCTCGATTACAGTCTGGAAAAACACGTGGTCTACCTGGCCACCGACCCCCCGTCAGGCTGGTGTCAGAGCATGGCCGCTCACCTTGGTAAAAAGATCATCTATCTGCCCCTGGGGATGTTATCTCCGGTAACGCTTAAAAAAATCAGGCAGTTTCACGTATTGGACGGTCATGGGGTGCGGCAGTACGCAAAACAGTATCTCTAGAAATCCAGTTCTTTGAAAGAAGTTTTCAAGCAGTAAGAATTTTGACAGTACTAACCGGGTAAATGTGCTGAAATAGCATGATGCACATCATCCATCAAACGCTGAATGTCTTTTTTCCGATAGCTGGACAGGGAAATGGGTTCGCCGATGTGGAAGCTGTAAGCCCCTTTGTTGATGCGAAGGCTTCCCTTTGTGGCGATTCGATGGCTTCCGTCGATAGCCATGGGCACGATATCACAGCCGGATTTGACGGCCAGGTTAAAGCCCCCCCGTTTGAAAGACTGCAGGCGGCCGTCAGGGCTTCGGGTGCCTTCAGGGAAAATGAGCACTGAGGCGCCGTCTTTGATTCGCTGTGCCGCCAGAGCAATGCTTTTGACCGCTTTTCTGGGATCTTTGCGTTCGATGCCGATGTAGCCGGCACGGGTCATGGCAGGCCCCAGGAGTGGTATTTTCATGAGCTCCTGTTTCAGGATAAATTTGAAATCGACCGGAAGAAATGCCAGAATGGTCCAGATGTCAAAAAAACTCTGGTGGTTGCACATGTAGATACGGGGTATTTCGGCGCGCACATTTTCGAGCCCTCGAACGGTCACTTGAATGCCGCAGACACGCAATATGACTTTGGACCACGGCACGGCGCAACGAAAATGAACGGCTCGTCCCGAACCGCCGAAGATGGAAATCACCAATGCCCAAATACACATTAGGATGGAAAAAATACCGATAAACGCGTCTAATACAACATATCGTAACATGTTCAGCACCTCATTACATTAAGATATCACGCCTGTTTTCGCGCGTCAAACCGGCGGTGTCACCGGCAGTTCAATCCTCAGAACAACGTCTTCTTCGTCCCTCAAAACGTCCACCTTTCCACCGTGCCGATTGATTACTACTCTTGCCAGGGGCAAATCGTGAATGGTGGTTTCAGCGTTTCCGGTAAAGCGGGGGTAAAAGAACTGACTCAGGTCTTCATTGGCCAGACCTTTTGCGTCATGCCGAATGGTGATCACCACACTTTCGGCCTCACTTCCGGTGGAGAGAAACAGCTTTTCCCCCTCCGGCATGTTAAGGACCTCATTTTTTAGAATACAGCCAAAGGCGCGTTCCAAAAAAACCGCGTCCCCCTGAACGTTTGGAATGGAAGGGGATAATACGGTTTCAAGCTGGATTCTCATTTCGGACATCCGATCGGCCTCTTCATTTAGGGAGGACAGGATGATTTTGTTAACATCCACGGCAGTGCTGTTGATGGAAAAAGGCTTTATGGAGGATAAAATGCTTTTAAGAATATCTTCAAGCCGGGCCACTTCGTCCACAATAATCTTTGCAAACATTTTTTGACGGTCGTCTTCCAATAAGGAATCCTGCAATCTGCGGGCAAATCCCCCCACTGTGGCCAAAGGGTTCCTCATTTCGTGGGCAAATCGTGCGGATATTTCCCCCAGCAAACGAATTTCTTCTGTGCGCAAGGCCTTTTCCTGAAGCGCTTTAAGTTCGGTGATATCCACCATAATCCCCTCGAACCAGCGAAGATCTCCTGATTCATCCCAGAAAGGGATAGCCTGATCCATAAATATGTGTTTGTGGCCTCTTTTGTCCTTTACAACCCTTTCCACCCGGAAACCTTGCGCATCTTTTTTCAAGATGCCCATTATTTCCTGGCTTTCAGCCTTGTTGGACCCCCAGACCTTTTCTTGCCAGAAAAACCGCTTTCCAATCATATCGTCCGGATCGAAACCGAGTGTGTTGATCAAATAGGGGTTAATAAATTCAATGGTGCCATCACTCAAAATCCGATAAACGCCGAGGGGCAGGTTATCCACAAGTGTTCTGTATTTTTCTTCCGAGGTGACCAGGTCCGCGGTTCTTTCCTGGACCCGTCGCTCAAGGGTTCTGGCATGCTGTTCGATCTGTAACCTTCGCTCTTTGAGAGAATTCAGCATGGTGTTGAGCGAATGGCCCAGCACACCGATTTCGTCATTGGGACCGGGCGTAAGACGGGTTTCCCGTTTTCCCTGTGCGATCTCTTGAGCAGCTGTGACAATTTCTTTGATGGGCCGTATAAAAAGAACAGCCACAATCCACACCAGAAAAAAAGAAACACCGATGCCCACCAGCCCCACAATGACCATCAAGTTTCTGTTCTCTGACAGGCGGCCGATTATGGCCGACCGGTTGACTTCAATTTCTACCAGGGCCACCACATCACCCCGGTAATCTCTCAGGGGAGCCACCAGCAGCGCGATATCTGGAAAACGGGGTGGGGCAATGAAAATCCGCGCTCGCTCGATTGAATCGGAATCAATCGATTCCGCCATGGAAAAAGTCCTTCCGGGGCCGTTTGTGGAGGCCAGCAGGGTATAGGTATCCGGTCCCTTCTTTTCGTATACCGCAAAACCGGGACCCCAATGCTCTTTTAGATTATCCAGAAACGAACGTCCAAAGGGATACCCGATTTCAAGACTTCCGACCAGTTTTCCCTTTTGGAATACCGGTATGACCCCGCGTATTCCCAGACCCGTCTCTCCCCATTCAAGCCCCTTTTTGCCTTGACCGCTTTTCAATGCGTCCATAATGCTCGTTCGGTAGGCAATCATTTCTCCGGACCGATCCGGCTGATGAACCCGCAAAAAGGATTTCCCGGGCAAAATATGAAAATGGAGCTGACTGATCCCGAAATCCTTTTTCAGTTCCTCAAACAAGGGCTGCGCATAATCCAGAAGCGCGCGGCGATCTTGTTTCCACAAAAGCGCCTCAATCCCGGGGTTTTTGGCAATAATGGTCGCCATTGAAAGCGCCTGCTCACCTTTTTGACGAACCGATGCCAGAAAGATTTCAAAAAACCGAAAAAGCTCCTTTTTTTCCTCTTCCTTGATAATTTCCTGCTGAGAGCTGAGGCCGATATAGACCAGAGAAGTTGTTCCGGCGAAAGAGAAAAACAGGAAAGGAATGAGAAGTTTCCACTTCAGGCTGATGTTCTGCACACGATTTATGAAATCAGAAAACATTTTTCTTATTTCACCTATAGCAACGGCATTTGGTTCATGTCTCGGAGAATCCTTTTCTGGCGGCGGAGCACTTGAGCATTGGGTCTTGTGGGTGACCATCGGTGAGGGCTGGGCAGAATGGCGGCCAGGAGAGCTGCCTGTTCCCTGGACAGGCGGCGGGCGGAAACATGGAAATAGGTCTGGGCGGCCGCTTCAATACCTTTGATCCCTTTTCCCCAATCCACGGTATTCAGGTAAACTTCCAGAATTCGTTTCTTTGAAAGGAAAATCTCTAGCAAAACCGTATAATATGCCTCAAGCCCTTTCCGGATCCAGGTTCGGTCAGGCCAGAGAAAGAGGGTTCTGGCCACCTGCATGGTGATGGTGCTGGCGCCCCGAAAACCCTTTCCCGTAGCCATGTCTTTCAGCGCGTCGTTTAGCTCAATAAGATCAAAACCGTTGTGGGTTAAAAAGCGTTGGTCCTCGGCCGCAAGGACCGCTCTTTCCATATGGGGTGACACCTGTTTCAGGGGGCGCCAGTTCCCCGGTATTTCAGCTGACTGGGGGCTGAACCTCACGATGATGGCCCTTATCGGGTTTATCAGGAAAAAAGGAGGATCAATATATTTAAGGGAAAAAACCTGCACGATGCTGATCAAGGCCAGCACCACAAGCAGTCCGCATCCCCACTTTATGACCCGATAAAACCACCTACGGTTCTTTTTTCCGGCCGGTTGTCTTAGACTCGCTTTTTTACCGCTTCCCATGCCCCATTCATTTGTTTGGCGGTCGCTTTTTCCAGTGAGATGCCGCTATGGTTTAGATGCCCTTCCATCCGTTCAAAACGGTTGAGGAACTTACGGTTTGCCGATCTCAATAGGTCCTCTGCGTTCATGCCCCAATGCCTTGAGAGATTCACCAGGCTGAAAAGTAGGTCCCCCATCTCTTCCTTGACCCCGGGTTCATCGTCAATATCGACAGCGCACCTTAGTTCTTCCACCTCTTCCAGGACTTTTTCCCAGATTCCTTTCCGGTCGGTCCAGTCAAAACCGGTTTTGGCAGCCCTTTCGCTCAATCGGTGGGCTCGGAGAAGCGCCGGCAGTCCATTGGGTATATGTTTTAGCGAATCAGAAACAAGTTCTGAACCATCCGCTTCGGCCCGCTTTATTTTGGCCCAGTTGATGGCAACCTGGTCGGCTGACGTCACTTTCTTATCTGAAAAGACATGGGGATGGCGGTGAATCATTTTTGCGGTTATTTTTTTTATGACCTGTAGAAAATCGAATTCGCCCTTTTCTTCTGCCAGGGCAGCCAGAAAGATAATTTGAAACAACAGGTCTCCCAGTTCTCCACAGATTTCCCCGGAGGAACCGTTTTCAACAGCATCCAGAACTTCATAGGCTTCTTCAATCAGGTAGATTTTAATGGTATGATCGTTTTGTTTTGCATCCCACGGGCAGCCATCCGGCGCACGAAGCCGTCTGACCAGGGACAGGAGATCGCCCAAAGCCTTGCCAATGGTTTCATTATCGATATCTTTCATGCGGGCACTCAAATTTTACCTTTAAAAACCCCTTGAAGGTTACTTTTTTGTTCTTCAAAGGACTTTTTCAGTTTTTCGTGGGAACCCTTGGGAATCAATTCGACCATGGCCTGATAGGCGGAAATAATAACGGGTGCCAGCCGTGATTGCTTGACCAGTGATGAATCCTGCGGAACCAGAAAAGTGATCAGCACGATGATTAAATAGCTGAGAACAATGCCCTTCACAAGGGCCAGGCACGCTCCCAGAATTCGATCCACCCATCCCAGGAATATCTTTTGAAAAAGTTTCTTGAAAAACCACCCCATTAGATTGCACAGTAGGAGAACCACCAGAAATATCAGTGCAAATGCGATCAGGGGCAGGTATTTGCCCGGAGGAATAAAGCTTTTCAGCAAAAGGGCCAAGGTGGGATGATAGGCGTTGGCCAGCCAGATGCCCAGCACTACGCCTGCCAGGGATCCGATTTCTCTGACAATTCCCCTGAAGACACCCCGAATGAGGAAGAAAATAACGGCCGCAACAATGATGATATCCAGGATGTTCATGACGATGGTGTGCCGGCGGGTTGATGTTCCTTCCTGAGAAGGTCGTTAACGGTTTTTACGGGGTTGAATGTAATGGCCGGTACTTCGACGAAGAGCGTGATCCAATGGGCCATGGATCCATTCCAGAGCCCCGGGTGCTCCAACGCTTTGAGGTCTTTTCCATCCTTTGATTTCAGAGAAATAAAAACCGTATCCGGGTCCACAAATTTTCGCAAATCGAAAGGGTTGCCTTGCCAGTCCCTTACGCCGCATACCAGATCAACCGGATTAAAATGGGTGGAACCGGCCAGCATGGCCTGCTGCTCCTTGTCCTCCGGGTCAATCTGGGCAGTTTCAACGATCTGTCGGGATTTTTCTCCCGAGGTGTCTTCAACCCAGAAAGGGCCCCCACCCGGTTCACCCGTATTTTTGACCATACCACAAACTCGAACGGGGCGATTGAGGCGGTCCATGATCCAGCGTTTTCTCGTCTCAGGTTCCGCTGTTTCCACGGCCGGGGGCATGGCAACCAGAAGATCGCTTTTCAGAAATGCCGTGGCCTGTTCCAGAAGCCCTGGGTCGGTTGATTCCGCGGTCAGATTTTTCATGAAATGGGCGATTTTTTTCTGAACGGAAATCAGATACCCACCCGCAATTTTTTTCCACAGGGTGGTTACGTCTTTGAGGAAATCCGGAACCACGTTATCAATGTTTTTAATGAAAACAATGTCACCCTGAAGATCATTTAGGTTCTCAAGCAGTGCTCCATGTCCACCGGGTCGAAACAACAACCGGCCGTTCTCAAGCCTGAAAGGCCGGTTTTCCAAATCCACCGCAAGGGTATCCGTTGAGGCTTTCTGCATTGAAAAACCTACCTGGAAGGCGGCTCCGAAAAGGTTTTCATCGGCGGTTTCTACCTGGTTCAAACAGGCTTTAAATCGGTCTAAATGTTCGGGGGAGACCGTAAAATGGAGGGAACATCGGTATTTAGCATCGCTGGCATATGAAACCGCTTCCACCAGGTGTTCTTCAAAGGCCGTACGGTTTCCTTCCGGATACTGGTGAAACAGGAGGAGGCCTTTGGGCAAACCCGCATAGTCCAGGCCTTCTTCTGTTAACAGCAACCGAATAATGTCTCTGAAAAGGCCTTTGCTCAATAACGCCTCAATGGACAGGCCTTTTTTTGTTAGGACCCATGACAGCTCTTGAAAAAAAGCAAATCGGGTGAGGCCCTCCATGAATATCAACAGCTGTTTCGCCGATGCTTGACCGGCAAGTGCATCCCAGCTCACCGTTTCTTGTTCAATTTCCCCGGGCTGGTTCAGGTAAGCCAAAAGGACTTTAAACATTCTGGAAGCTGCCCCTGAAGCCGGAACGAATTTGATAATGGAACGCTTCTGTTTTTCTTCTTCAAAAAGTGCTGTCAGGGATTTTTGTTTTTCGAGGTCGAAAACAGCGATTCCGTTTCCGGGAACACATGGCCCCGCAAGCTTTAGATAGGGTCGGGCGGTTTTGAAAAGGGCCACCTGTCGCTCCGTCTCCTTCAGGGAGATTCCGTGGGCATTTATCTGTTGAATGTCATCATCGTCAAAAAGATGCTCGTTCATTCCTTATTTCCCTTCTTAATTTGAGATTCAAGTATGGTTGTATGGACAAAAAGAATTTCAAATATCTTTTTCAAATCGTCAGACCATCCATCCCAAAATGCTGTGGGATGAACCCGAATGTCAACAAAAAAATCAAGGCACCAACTCTCGAACAGGCCGAGCAAAGAGGCCCTTTTACAAAACGGATTTACAATTTTCTATGGAATTTGGGAAAATTGTTACTATAATGAGAAGATTGTGTGATAAAAGCCCTGTCAGTGTTCACATCATATATCGTGATTGAGGTATCTTCAAATGACTGACAGTCTTTTCATGGAGGTGACAGACTATTGAATCCATTCTATAAAAATCTCGCCCTGTGGCTCGTCATCAGTTTGATGATGGTCATGCTGTTTCAAATGTTCAAACACCCGGACCGGAGCAAAGTCAACGTCAGTTACAGCGATTTTCTGAATATGGTTGAAAGTGGCGGGGTCAATCAGGTGACCATTCAAGGGGAAAACATCACCGGCATGTCCGGTCAGGGACCTTTTAGAACGTATGCCCCCAAAGATCCTGAATTGATCAGCATGCTCAGAAGTAAAGGTGTTGCCATAACCGCCAAACCCATGGAAGAATCTCCCTGGTTTCAGGTTTTCCTGTCGTGGGTTCCCATGCTGTTGCTGATTGGGGTATGGATATTTTTTATGAGACAGATGCAGGCCGGCGGCGGAAAAGCACTTTCCTTTGGAAAAAGCCGCGCCAGGCTCATGACCGACGGTCAGGATAAGGTCACGTTTGAAGATGTGGCGGGGATTGATGAGGCCAAAGAGGAGCTGGGCGAAATTGTGGATTTTCTGAGCGACCCAAAGAAATTTACCCGGCTGGGGGGGCGAATCCCCAAAGGCGTTCTGCTGGTGGGATCCCCGGGAACGGGAAAAACGCTTCTGGCCCGGGCCATTGCCGGTGAAGCCGGAGTTCCCTTTTTCACCATCAGCGGATCCGATTTCGTGGAAATGTTCGTGGGCGTGGGCGCTTCCCGGGTCAGGGACCTTTTCAACCAGGGTAAAAAGAATGCGCCATGCATTATTTTTATTGATGAAATTGACGCCGTCGGACGGCATCGCGGGGCAGGTTTGGGTGGTGGCCATGATGAGCGCGAACAGACCCTGAATCAACTCCTGGTGGAAATGGATGGCTTTGAATCCAACGAAGGTGTAATTCTCATCTCGGCCACAAACCGGCCCGACGTACTGGATCCCGCCCTTCTCAGGCCCGGGCGTTTTGACCGCCAGGTGGTGGTACCGGTTCCGGACCTGAAAGGCCGTGAAGGTATTTTAAAAGTTCACCTCAGGAAAAAGCTGGTTGCCGATAACCTGGATACCTCCGTTCTGGCGAGGGGAACCCCGGGGTTTACGGGCGCGGACATTGAAAACATGGTGAACGAAGCGGCTCTCATGGCGGCCAGGCGCGGCAAAGAAAAGATCGAGCTGGAAGACTTTGAGGATGCGAAAGACAAAGTCCTCATGGGAACGGAACGAAAAAGCATGATTATCAGTGAGGGTGAAAAGAAGATCACCGCCTACCATGAATCCGGACACACCCTGGTGGCCAGGTTGCTTCCGGACACGGATCCCATCCACAAAGTCACGATCATTCCGAGGGGAAGGGCCTTGGGGCTGACGCAACAGCTTCCCATAGATGAAAAGCATACCTACCCGAAAGAGCACCTGCTGAACAATATTGCCATATTGATGGGGGGGCGTGCTGCAGAGAAAATTGTTTTGAACACGGAAACCACCGGCGCGGGGAACGATATTGAACGGGCATCCGAGTTGGCCCGGAAAATGGTATGCGATTTCGGTATGAGCGAAGAACTGGGCCCTCTGAGCTTCGGGAAAAAGGATGAACAGATTTTTCTGGGCAGAGAGCTTTCACAGCACAGGGACTACGGAGAGGACACCGCCAAAAAAATTGATGAGGAGGTGCGGCGAATCGTTACGGACGCCTATGACAAAACCTGCGGACTCATTAGCGATAATCTGGAAACCATGCACAATATGGCCGCTGCTCTGCTGGAAAAAGAAACTTTAAACAGTCATGATATTGATGAAATCATGTCCGGTGACAAAAAATGGGATCGAAAAAACACACCGTCCGAAAAAAAAGCTGATGCCGAAGAACCGTCAACGGATTCCCAGACGTAGAGTTTCCTAGNNTGNNGTCATTCCGGGCTTGACCCGGAATCCAGAATCTCCAAATTACGCCCANATACTGGATTCCGGCCTCCGCCGGAATGACGTGGGTGATGTTTCATTTTGTTTCATGTCAGACATTTGGTATATGACACGACACTATTGCTAAACCGCTTCATTCCGATGGGCATGAACTTCATCAATCTCCAGACGCGGTGACGCCATTTCGATGCCCTCCTCATCGAAACGGGCCTTGATCTTTTCATTAAGCCCCCAACGGCCCACCAGTGCATATTTCTTTTCCACCCAGAACCGCGCTTTCATCTCCATATAGCCTGGGGCGAATTTGTCAATGACCACCCGTGGCGCAGGTTTTTCCTGAACGATTTCGGATTCTTTCAGGATTGTCCCCACAATCTCCTTGACCTTTTCAACATTGGCGTCAAAGGGGATGTAAAAATCAATATCGAGACGGCGCTTGGGCCGCAGGCTGGTATTGATCACCTGATCGTTGAGCACCTTGTGGTTGGGGATGTAAACCGTTTTACCGTCAAAGGTTGCCACGCGCGTGTGCATAATCGTGATGAGGTCCACCTTGCCCACGGCACCGCCGATCGAAACGATATCTCCTGTTTTGAGCGGCAGCTTGGGAATATACGGCTTTGCGATGACGAAAACCACGACCACCACCATGACAATGACCATGATGGTCCGAAAAAGAAGCGGGGCCGGAAATCCGATGAAATTCAGTACCACCAGGGCTCCGATCAACAATACCAGGATATGCATGCCCGTCACCGAATAGGCGGCCCTGCGCTCGGGCACACCTGCTCTGATCAAAAGAGAAGAGACCAGATTCCCCAGATATTTGACCAGAACCAGCACAATCACCAGCAGGATCATCCCCTTGACCACCATGGGACCCAAATCACTGCCCACTTTACTGATCTGATCCACGTAATTGGTCAGGCCTGAAGATACGCCGTCCATAACGCCCTCCTCTTCTCTAATGGGTTACACGATCTTTTTCCGATAGAGACGCAAACTGTTGCTCACAACCGTAATGCTGCTCATGGCCATGGCCAAAGCCGCCAGAATGGGATGGAGCTCCCGCAAGAAACCGGGCAAAGCGTGAAAAGGATAAAGCGCGCCAGCCGCAACGGGGATAAGGATCACATTGTAAATAAAGGCCCAGAACAGGTTTTGGCGAATGGCGGCCATGGTGGCCCGGCTAATACGGATCGCCCGGGGCACGCCTTTGAGGTTACCGCTTTGTAGAATGATATCACCGGTCTCAATGGCCACATCCGTACCCGTTCCGATGGCCAGCCCCACGTCCGCCCGGGCCAGGGCCGGTGCATCGTTGATACCGTCCCCAACCATCCCCACCAGCGCTCCCTGAGCCTGGAGCTCCTTGATCTTTCCTTCTTTTTGATCAGGCAGAACATCCGCCGCCACATCATCGATCCCGGCCTTTTGGGCGATGGCACGAGCCGCCCGGGCATTATCCCCCGTGAGCATGACCACTTTGAGCCCCTGCTCATGGAGTTCGGTAACGGCTTGGGCCGATTCCGGCTTCAGTGTGTCGGCCAGGCCGATAATGCCGGCCAACCGGTCGTCTGCGACCACGACCATGAGGGTTTTTCCCTGCTCTTCCAGAGATTGAATCTGAATTTCCGCATCCCGGGAGACGGTCACCCCTGATTCCCGAATCCAGGCGGGTTTCCCCACGCGAACCAGGCCGCGCCCTTTAATCTGCGCCGTCACTCCATGGCCGCGAATGGCCTTGAAACTTTCGGGTTCCAGCAGTTCAATCCTTCGTTGGGCGGCTTCCTTCACCATGGCACGGCCAAGGGGATGTTCAGACCCTTTCTCAACGGAGGCGGCCATTTTAAGGAGTTCGGTTTCATCTCCCTTAAAGCTTTCATCCACCAGAACATCCACCACGGAAGGTTTGCCAACGGTCAAGGTGCCCGTCTTATCCAGCACCATGATATTCACTCTAGCCACGGTCTCAAGGGCTTCGCTGCTCTTAAACAACACTCCTTTTTCGGCCCCTTTTCCCGTTCCGGCCATGATGGCAGTGGGGGTGGCGAGGCCCAGAGCACAGGGGCAGGCGATGACCATCACAGCCACCATTCGGATCATGGCAGGTACAAATTCGCCGTTTATGAACCACCAGAATACAAAGGTGAGCAGCGCAAGCCCGATCACCCCGGGCACAAAAAAAGCGGCCACGCGATCGGCAATGGCCTGTATGGGGGCTTTGCTCCCCTGAGCATCCTGAACCAGCCGAATGATCTGGGCCAGGGCCGTATCCTTACCCACCTTTGACGCTTCGAATTTAAGCAGGCCTTCGCCGTTGACCGCACCACCGATGACCTTGTCGCCGGGACCCTTGTCCACGGGAATGGGTTCCCCGGTCAGCATGGATTCATCCACGCTGGATTCCCCTTCCACCACCACGCCGTCCACGGGAATGCGTTCTCCGGGCCTCACCAGAACCACATTTCCCACCTTAACCGCGGAAAGGGGGATCGCCTCTTCCTTTCCATCCACCAAAATGGCGGCGGTTTTGGGACGAAGACCCATGAGTTTGCGAATCGCCCCGCCGGTACGTCCCTTGGTTCTGGACTCCAGCATTTTCCCGAGCTTGATGAGGGTGATGATAACGGCGGAAGTCTCAAAGTAGACGTGTTTCCCCAGGAAGGGGTAAAAGAGCAGTGCCAGGGAATAGAAGTAGGCGACGGATGACCCCATGGCCACCAGGACGTCCATGTTAGCGCTACCGTTCTTCAGGCTTTTAAAGCCGCCCACATAATAGTCCCACCCCGTGTAAAACTGAACCGGGGTGGCCAGGGCCAGAAACAGCCAGTTGACCCAGGGCTCGTGACTCCAAGCACCCAAAAGGCCGAAATCCCGGCCCATGCTGAGGAGAAAAAGAGGAGCGGCAAAAACGACACCCACCAGAAATTTCCGGGTCTGATCGCGAATCTCCAGGTTTCGCGCCTTGAGTTCCGCATCCTCTCCGTCGGCCCCATCGGGACGCACAGCACCGTATCCCGCCGCCTCGATGGTCGCTATCATCTCCTCAACATCGGTCATGGAAGGCACATAGGAGACACTTGCCTGTTCGGAGGCAAAATTGACCTGCACATCCAACACGCCTGGAATCTTCTTCTTCAGCGCGCGCTCGATGTTCATGGCGCAATTGGCGCAAGTCATACCGGTAAGGGGAATGGTCACATGGGCTTTTGCGACGTCAAACCCCGCATCCTGAATCCCTTTGACCAGCACAGGGAGCGGAACCTGTTCCGGATCAAGAGTGATGGCAGCCTGCTCGGAAGCAAAATTGACGTTGATGTTCTCAACTCCCGGAATCTTTTTGACAGCCCTTTCCAGGTTTGCAGCACAATTGACGCAGGTCATACCGGTAATGGGGAAATTGACCTGAGCTTTATCGGTCATATAAACCTACTCTGCCGCCGGGTAATTGATCTCTTTTAGCTTGGCTTTGATATTCGCCTCCGTTGCGGGTGCTTCCCAAACCACGGTAATTTCCTTAAAAGCGTGATCTCCCTCAACAGAAGTTACCCCGTCCATTTCACCCAGTTCCTTTTGAATCGCCTTAACACAATGCCCGCAACTGACGTTCGGCACTGACAATCGGGTCGTTTCCATTTTATAAAATCCTCCGTTTTTGGATTGGCCTGTATTCAGGTTTGTTTTTCAAATTACGCATGGAAGAGGTTTTTACAAGGAGCACCCTAATTTTTTAAAAAATGAAATGGCTGTCTATAATCTCTTAAAATCAAAGCCTTCTGAAAATATTTCATCTTTAAGCTGGGATACATCCATTTTCTCACCCATGGCTTTCGTCACCTGATTGAATCCGGCAACGTCTCCCAGCATAATACACCCAACAATTCGATTATTTTCCAGCACAATCTTCTTGTATACATCCCCATCGGTGAACACGCGAAAATCCAGTTCCGTGTCCGCATCGATGTTGCCGGCAGAGGCCAGATCCACACCCACCACCTTCAAGCTGTTGGCCATGGTGGTGCCGTCATAGCGTAACTCTCCGCCGGCCATATTGGTTCCAGCGATTTTTCCCTGCTCCATGGCAGCGGGCCAGATGCCATAGGGCATGCCCCTGAATTCAGCTACATCACCGGCGGCATAGATATCCATCCGATTTGTTTTTAAATGGTCATCTACCTGAATACCTTTATCATGCTTCAGACCAAGGGGTTCGCTCAGTTCCAGATTGGGCCGAACCCCTGCGGAGATCACCACCATATCAGCGGGCAGGGTCTCTCCCCCCTCCAGCAAAACCCCATCGGCTTTACCCTCTCCGGAAATTTCCTGGGTTTTGGCGCCCAACCGAAATGAAAATCCCATGCCTTCCATGGTTTTCTGAAGTCTTTCCGCGCCATCCACATCCAGTTGTCTCGGCAGTAGACGTGGAAAAAACTCGACAACCATCACCTGTTTACCCAGTTTTCGCAGGGCATTCCCCGCCTCCAAACCCAGGAGGCCGCCCCCGATAAGCACCACCTTTTCAACATTTTGCGCCCACTTGGAAATATCCCGGGCATCCTGAATCGATCGGAGACTGAAAACTCCCGATTTATCAGATCCTTTGATGGGCGGAACAAAAGCATGACTGCCGGTTGCCAAAAGGAGCCTGTCGTAGGCAAACTCCTGGTTGTCCGACGTTATCAGGATCTTTTTTTCCGGGTCCGCCCCGGTTATGGCCGTGGAAATCTTGAGATCAATCTTTTGATCTTCATACCATTGGGGTTTTTTGGCAACCAGATCTTCCTCCTTTTGGTCGCCGGAAATGTATTCGTTGAGCTGAATCCGGTAATAGAAAGGCAGGTCTTCATCCGTTAATATGGTGATTCGGCCGTTTGCATCCTGCTTACGAATGGCTTCGGCGGCGTATGTTCCCGCCGCTCCGTTTCCCACGATCAGATAATCCGTCATATCAGCTACTCCTCGCTCGTTTTTAATAATTTGGCTGAAAGCATTTTTGAAACCTCAAGGCTTCTTTGCATCTTTTCCCATTTGATTTTGAATATTTAACCAATCAAACATATCCTGAATATTCTTGGACATATACCATCTGCCATTGGCAAAGACCCCGTAATCGGCGCCGGTCATGGCGGAGGCCAGCCGCGTGGTGTTGGCATAGAAAAGCCACTGCTCAACCCACATTTTCTCAATGGCTTCATTAAAAAGGTTATCCTTCTGGGCAGGACCTTTTGCGAATCCTTTTTCCCAGGCGGACAACATGATCTTGGTGGCGGTCAAGGTCATATCATTGGTAAATTGAACCGTTTTCTTGAGGCGTGTAAAATGACCATCCACCCACCCTCGGCTATGGCAGGCCACACATACTTTTTCCATGGTTTTCTGTCGCTCGGCCTGTTCCTTTGAATCGATCAGATATTTCATTGCCGGCTCGCCGGTCAGTTCCGTGGGCAGGGGGAGCCCCTGGCCATTCCGGATCACCGTGGTATCCGGTGATTTCGGCGAAGGGTGCGCGTAAATAAGGCCGAAAAGCCTCTCCGGCAAACGATTGTTCATGCGGTGGGTCCGCTCAGCCAGCACGTCCCCCTCACCGTTCACCACCAGACTGACGTGGCAGACGGCACAGGTGGGGGCGGTAAAATCCTTCCCCAGGGTCCATGGAACGGCATCATAGTTCCAATGGCTGCCCAGGGCGGCGAAAATATTGCCGTGTTTGCTGACAGTGTAGACTTTGTAAGCCGGTACATCCGGTCCCTTGTGACACTCTGAACAGGTGTACGGTTTACGGGCCATTTCGATTGAAAAATCGTGCCGTGTGTGACAGGCGGAGCAGGAACCTTGGGTCCCATCGGGATTGATACGACCCACACCCCGGTTGGGCCAGCCGGTGAGAACGGGAAAATCCATCTCTCCGTCAGGCGTATCACGGGTTTTTAATCCTTTGAACTCAACCTTTGTGCCGTGGCAATACAGACAGGCATCCGCGTCCATTTGCGGATCGGGCTTTGCAAGGTGGGTTTTCATGTTTTCAAATGTCTGCAGACCATTGGTGGCATCGGCCAGAGACCGGTAAAGGGAATTGCCCTGTAGATTGCCATAGGCATGGCTCATGAGATTTTGGCCGTATTGTTCCACCTCCACCGGGTGACAGGCGGCACAGTCGCCGGGCGTCACCACCACATGAACCGAATAGCCGTTGTGCTCAAATGTGTCCTTGTGTTTCTCAGGGTTCATGGTGTGGCATTCTGCACAACCGACCACAAAATTTGCCATTTTTTCCGGCGGTTTTTTGACCGAAATGCGCCGCGCCAACACCGGCATTTTCATGGCAGCCGCAGGGGTTACCTGGGCCATTCTTCCATTTTTCCATCCCGATACAATCCCGGGCGTGGCGTAAATGTGGCAATCCACACAGGCCTGACTGTTTTCGCTGACCGGTAAAGGGGCCTCCGTTGCCGCTGCCACAAAAGCGAACAGGCCTGTCAGGAAGGAGAATGCCACCTGAAAAACAATCCGTTTGCCATATGTCGATTGATACTTCATCTGTCTCTTCTCCCGTTGATCAATTCTTACCAAAAGCGGGTCAAGGAAGTGTACCTTTTCCAGAACGGACAAATTCATCCAGCGCCGCCTCCGGCTGCGCACCCACCAGCATTTGACCCTTCATGACAAAGGTGGGCACCGCCCTGATCCCCATCCTTCTCGACCGTTCCCAATCCGCATCCACAGCGGGCTTAAATGATCGCTCCTTCAGCACCTGTTGGGCCTCTTCCGGGTCCAGATTCGCTGCTTTCGCGACCTCAATGAGCTCGTTCACGTCGCCAATATTACGTCCCTCAGCGAAATAGGCGTGAAACACGGCGTGGTTAAAAACCTCTATGTTTCCTTTGGCTTCGGCCCATTTACCCAGTTCCTGAGCCAGCCGACTGTTGTAGGTCATGTTTCGCTCACCAAAGGGGAGGCCCTCTGCTTCAGCTGCATCCCGAAGGCGCGCCATCATGCCGGAAATGTCCATCATGCGCCCCTTAAAAAGCGTTTCCAGGGTCATCCCTTCCTCCGGCGTTTCAGGATGCAGCGGAAACGCAAGCCACTGAACTTCAAGTTCATGCTTTTTTTTCAGACGTTCAACACGGCCCGTGATGAAATAGCACCAGGGTCACACATAATCCGAAAATATTTCAAGTGTCGCTGTTGTGGTCATGCAACCGCCTCCCTATTGATCATTTTCCGCTGCAATCGGCAGTATTATTGTCACTCGGGTCCCTTCTCCTAGAACTGACGTGATATTGATGTCTCCATCATGTTTCTGCAAAACCGCATAGGCTGTGGCGAGACCGAGTCCCATTCCTTTATCGCTGCCACGCGCCTTGGTTGAAAAGTAAGGATCCATTACCCGGGGTAGATTTTTTTCGGAAATGCCCTTTCCGTTGTCTTCAATGCAAACCCATATGGATTCATCCGCCGAAAAGTTCTCCGGCAACGCTTCTCCAGAAGGCACCCCACTGCCTGCTGAAATTTGAATACCCCCACCTTGAGGCATGGCTTCAACCGCATTTTCCAGAACGTTGATCAAAACCTGGGCCATCTGCCTGTTGTCAACCGCCACGGGCAGTGGGACTTCCGGCAGGGTCAGGCGAATTTCACAATCTGAATTGGCAAAGCGCATGTTTGCCACATCTTCAATCAACACTCGAAAGTCCAACCGCTCCCGCAGCGGGCTCCCCCCCGATGAAAAGGTGATGAACTGGCGGGTCAGTTGTGCGGCTTTCTGGGTGGCTTTTTCCGCTTGGGAAAGCATATCCATCAAGCGGAGGTTTGACGCCGCCTCATCCTGTGCCAGGCTGATATTTCCCATGATGATGGACAAAAGATTGTTGAAGTCATGGGCGATGCCGCCGGCCAGAACCCCCAACGACTCGAGTTTCTGGATTTGTATCAGCTTTTCCTGAAGCCGTTTTTTCTCGGTGATCTCTTCCAGAATCCCGATCCCACCAGTGACCCTGCCCTGGTCATTTCGAACAGGGTTGAAATCAACCTTCAGAAAAAGGCTGTTGTAAACCCCTTCAACTGTCCCGGAATTTCCAGAGAAGCATTGTTCCAGAGCGGCCTTCATGTGTGGATTATTCAACCTGCGGCTCAAATCAAACCCTACAATCTGATCCTTTGAAATCCCCATGATCTCAATCATTTTGGGATTACAGGCGGTCAAAAGGCCCTTTTCATCAAAATGAAAAATGCCCAGCGGCGAATGCTCAAATATCAGTCGATATCTGGCTTCGTTTGCCGCAATGCGGTCTTTGGCCTTTGCCAGAGCCTCTGTCCTTTCCGCGACCCGCAACTCGAGCGTTTCGTTGGCCTGCTCGAGTTCCTTCATCAACCGATCGTTTTCTGCCCGCAACCGGTAACGGTCAAAGGAATCTTTGACAATGGCGTTTAATTGGTCCGGTTCCCAGGGCTTGGTGATGTAGCGGTATACCTGGCCTTCATTGATGGCATTCACAACGGCGTCGAGATCGGAGTAACCGGTGAGGATCATTCGCACTGCTTTTGGATGGCGGTCTTTGACTTCCTTGAAAAATTCCGTCCCTTTCATTCCCGGCATTCGCTGGTCCGATATAACCACATGAACCGTTACCTCGTCCATGATATCCAGACCCTCTTCGGCGCTGGTAGCGCTGCGAACATTGTATTGTTTTCGGAAGATGCGCTTAAGGGATTTGGTCACCTCTTCTTCATCATCGACGATCAGGAGCACCCTTTCGCTACTTGGCTCCGACAAATTTTTCTCCATTTGAAACTCCTCAAGCCACATAACTATTGGTTCAAGCAATACCAACTTTCCTGAAAATCAAGCATATCGAATTTAAAGAAGAAAGAAAATAGAAAAGATAATGAGGCTCTCAGTACCTCAAATAATCTCAAAGAGGAAGGGCGTTGAGGGGAACCATGGGATATCGAACATTCCTGAAGCCTTGTTCGATATCCCATATTTGTTTTTCAAATGTCAGTTTCCGCTTCGGGTTCGCTCAACCTCACAGAGCGTCTTTCCCGAATTCACCGGTACGGATTCGGATGACCTCTTCCAAAGGGGTTACGAAGATCTTTCCATCACCGATCTCACCGGTGCGGGCATTTTCCTGAATCACCTTGATCACATCCGGCACCAAAGCGGCATCCACGGCAATTTCCATCTTGATCTTTGCCACAAAATCCACCTGATATTCCGCACCCCGATAGACTTCTTTGTGGCCCCGTTGCCGTCCGAAGCCTTTCACTTCGCTAATGGTCATTCCTTTGATGCCGAGCTCGGACAAACCTTTTTTCACTTCATCCAGCTTGAACGGTTTTATGATGGCTTCAATTTTTTTCATGGTCATTGGCCCCCCATATAATCATCAGATATTGTAAGCTGCTTCCTCGTGCTGGGAAATGTCCAGCCCGCTTCTTTCGTCCCGCAGTTCAACGCGAAGTCCGAAGAGTTTGTCCACAAGTTTCAAAAGAATGTAGCTCACAATAAACGTATACACAATGGTAACCGCGATGGCAATACATTGGACTCCCAGAAGAGAGGGGTTTCCGAAAAGCAGGCCGTCGGCGCCACCCGGATTGACGGCGACCGTCGCCAGAAGGCCCGTTAGGATCAGCCCCAGGATGCCGCTGACACCGTGAATCCCCACCACATCCAGNCTGTCNTCATAACCGAACCTGTTCTTGGCCATNACGCCCAGATAGCANCCCACACCTGCCAGAATTCCAATAAAGGCTGCNGACATGGGACCCACNAAGCCCGCGGCNGGCGTCACCGTGGCCAGGCCAGCCACCGCGCCACTGGCGCCGCCNAGGGTCGTTGCTTTCCCNGTCATTTTCCATTCCATCCCGATCCAGGCCAGGGCCCCGGTGGCACCGGCCAGGTGCGTTGCCACAAAGGCNCTCCCCGCCAGGGCACCCGCGGCCAATGCACTACCCGCATTGAAGCCGAACCAACCAAACCACAAAAGCCCCGTTCCCAAAAGCGTCATGGGCAGATTATGGGGCCGCAGCTCCTCGGAGCCATAGCCGGCCCGTTTTCCCAGCAAAACGGCCGCAGCGAGAGCAGCCACACCGGACCCCAGATGGACGGCAACACCACCCGCGAAATCCAGGGCNCCCAGTTGTCCAAGCCACCCGCCNTCTCCCCATATCCAGTGCACCAGNGGATTGTACACAAATGTAGCCCAGAGAAGGCTGAACAGCAGAAAAGGTCCGAACCGCATTCGTTCCGCAAAAGCGCCCGTTATCAAAGCCGGTGTGATAACGGCGAACATGCATTGATAAATCATGAAGACCTGGTGCGGTATGGTGCTGGCATAAACGGGATGGGGTTCCATCCCCACGCCCCTGAGCCCAAACCATTCCAGCCCGCCGATAATGCCCCATTTGTCCGGCCCGAAAGCCATACTGTAGCCCCACAGAACCCACTCCAAGCTTATCAAACCGATAATAATAAAGCTCTGCATGATGGTTCCCAGAGCATTTTTGCTTCTCACCATGCCCGCATAAAACAAAGCCAATCCGATGGTCATCAGCATTACCAGTGCAGCGCAAATCAGAATAAATGTGGTATCCCCTGTGTTCATTGACCCCCCCCCCTTTTCATGTGTTTAATTTTCCCTTTTTCTAGCAAGAATTATACCTATAAATAAATAGATCAATATAAATTAAATATACCAATTTACAATTATAAAGTTTAATTAACAAAATTGAATAATCAACATTTTCGTTGCTACTATAGTGTTGCATCTACAAAATGGTAGAAAGATTCAGCTTATCGAGATGGAATTGAGATNTGAAGTAGAAGGGAAAGGATTTTTCCGTTAAAACGCTGCGGAAATTTTGCCGTTTTGNCTGAATGGAATTACATGAATAAGTGAAGTGCTACAAATCCAGCATCAGGATTGATGCCTCGGAAGTCGAATGCGGAAGCAGGTTCCTCGACCAGGAGCAGAGTCTACCGTGATGGAACCTCGGTGCTTATCGGTGATGATTTGATAGGCCAGGCTCAATCCCAGTCCCGTGCCGCTACCCACCGGTTTGGTGGTAAAGAAAGGGTCGAAAATTTTGGCTTGAATATCTTCAGGGATCCCCGCGCCCGTGTCTTCGAATTCCAGGACCAGCCATTTCTCGTCCTGTTGTGCACGGATGGTCAAATCCCCTCCCTGCGCCATGGCCTGGGCTGCATTGACAACCAAGTTCATGAACACCTGGTTCAAGTCGGACGGGTAACAGTCCAGGGGATCCAGCGAATCCAGCTCCAAATGAACTCGAATCTCCCGTTTACGAAGTTCCGGATCCGCCAAAGAAAGGGTTGAAGAAAGGTTTTCGCCGATATCCACTGTCTTCCGCTGCGCCTCGTCAAGACGCGAAAAGGTCCGCAGGTTCTTAACAATCTCTTTGACCCGAACAGCACCTTCAAGGGATCCATTCATCAGTTCCGGAAAGTCCTCAAAAATGAATTCCAGGTCATGTTTCGCCCTTAAGGCATCGAGTACCTGAACGCTTTCATCCCGAGCACTTTTCTGAAACTGGGCTTCCAGGTCTTCGTAGGCGCTTGAAAGATCGGAAAAGGAATCTTTCAGGCTGTGCAGGTTGCTGATCACAAAACCGATGGGGTTGTTCACCTCATGGGCCACCCCCGCCACCAGTTGACCCATGGCCGTCATTTTCTCCGCATGAATCAACATGGCCTGAGTTTCCCTCAATTTGCGAAGGGTTTGTTCCAGCAGCGTCTTTTCCTTGATCAGCTGTCGCTGAAGGTTGTTAATTTCGCTGTTCATGGCCATCATTTGCGCATTGACCCGTTCCAGTTCCGTCACATCATATTCCGTTGCAATCAAAAGCTGCGCTTCCCGACGATAGACCCTGGCCCGCGTGCTTCGAGATTGCCTGTGTCCATCCCCTGTGGTGAGAAAACCTTCAAAGACAGGTTTATCCTGAGGCGGTTTTGAAAAGAGCTCTTCAAAAGAGGGGTTCACCAGGAACTGGGCAGAAGGCCCCTTACCCTCTTCTAAAGTGAGAAGCGCCATCATCCCGTCGTTGGCGTAAAGGAACTGCCCCTCGGAGTCAAAAATCCCAAGGGCCAGAGATGTTGTTTTTTGCAGCAGCTCCAAAACCAGATCAGACCAGAACCGCGGCAATTTCGTGGGGCAAAAGGCCATGTCAACCCCTCTTGGGTTTAAAACTCGTGTGAGACTTCCATCTCATCCATCTGTGCATCAGAAAGCGCCGTAAAATCGGGGATATGAATTATAAACCAGTTGTATAGGGGATAAACCGCCTCCGCAGCGGAAGAATTGAGGTTTTTTTTCATGACGTCCACCCATGTATTGAGCTGGGCCGACCAGTAACTGCTGTGAAAACCGCGGGAGCGATAGGCCCTGAATACCCACAGACAGGTTTCCACCAGCGTTTGCGCATCCGGTTTCCTCAGAATGGACTCCACAAACCGCGCGTGGTTGGCATGGTTGTCCTTCATGATATCCAGGTTGTTTTCACCCACCAGTTCCTTCACATCCGGGCGTGCCAGCATGGTTTCATTGATCATGCTGACCATCTGATCCCGCCTCGATGCATATTCTTCCAGGGCTTCCGAAGAAACTTTCGGAAGTTCATCGGCGGTTTTCAACAGTTGTTCCTTTGTCATTGTTGCTTCCTCCTTGAAATTCCATGACCTTTATGAATCTATTCCGTCGGTCTTTTGAATAAAACGTTTTAAATCCTCCAGCGAGAAAATCGCCGTGACACCGCGGTAGGGATCGGCCATATGGTTACCCCCGTGACGAAAGGCCTGACCGCCAATCAACACCGGAAGGTCCGGAAACCGCTTCTGAAGCGCATTGAGCATTCCTTCCAGGTCCCCCATATGAAAATACACACTCAGTGAGAGCCCCACCAGATCCGGTTCCACTTCATCAATAAACCGCGCAAGCTCAAAAGTCGGCGTATTGGCGCCCAGGTAGAGACTGTCCCATCCCTGCATTTCGAACACATCCGCCACCATTTTGGCCCCGACCTGATGCATTTCATTTTCCGCGGAAGCCACAATGACTTTTTTCCCCACCCGGGTGGGCGAAATCACCCGACTGTAAAGCTGGTTCATGAACCCCTCGGTAATGGAGGTGGCCATGTGCTCAGTTGCCACGGAAATCCAGTTCATCTCCCACAGTTCGCCCACCCGGTATAAAGAGCGCTGAAACAGCCCTTCATAAAGAGGAATGATGGGCCGTTCTTCCTTATTTTCAGTCTCGATAATCTGCACGCATTCCGACCTGTTCCCGCGAATGAGGCCCGAAAGATATCGCTGGTAATTTTCATCCGAAACAAGCTTTTCCTGATGCATCATCACACCTCACCTTTGAATATGTTTTTCTCGTCATCCCTTCCCCGCTTCATCAAATACCCACTTCTCCAGCATTTCGTAGACCAGTTCCCGTTTTACCGGTTTGCTCATGTAATCATTCATGCCCGCCTCAATGCACCGGTCACGGTCCCCTTCCATGGCCCCGGCGGTCATGGCAATGATGGGGATTTCACCAAATCCCGCCTCGCGAATAGAACGTGTAGCTTCAAGCCCGTCCATTTCAGGCATCATCACATCCATCAGAACCAGGTCAAAATTGTAGGGTTGTTCCACAACCGTTTTCAGCGCCGCTTTTCCGTTCTCGACCACGGTGACCTGGTAGCCGGCTTTTGACAGCATGACCTTTGCCAATTTCTGATTCACAGGATTGTCTTCGGCCAGAAGAATCCGTGCAGCCCGCTTGGCATCCTCGCGCACAGAATACTGGGTCATGATGGCATGGGGTCCACAGGTTCTTCCTTCCATGACCGGTTTCTGCTTTTCCCCGAAAACGCGCTGCAGCATCTGGAAAAGTTTCTGGCGCTGAAGGGGCTTGCTGAGAAAACCGTCAAATCCGGCTGCTTCGCAACGTCTGGCATCACGCCGCATGATGGAGGAAAGGGCTATGAGCGGCACATCCTTGAAATCATTTTTGCTTCGAATCTCTTCAGCCACTTTATAACCGCTCATCTCGGGCATTTGAATATCGATAATACAGAAATCATAGGGATTTTCTTCTTCTTTTCCCTGCTTGAGAGTGGCAATCACACGACCGCTTCGATCCAGTGCCGTTACGTGGATCTGCGCCATTTCCAAAACATACCCAAGGATCTCCAGGTTGCTCTGGTTGTCATCCACGATCAGCGCTCTTTTGCCGTGGAGAGGCACCATTTCAAAATGCGGAGGTTCTGCCGTTTCAGCAATTTCCAACTGCGCCGTAAAATGAAACCGGCTCCCCTTCCCGGGTTCACTTTCCACCCATATGTCGCCGCCCAGCAGTCCCGCGATCTGCTTGCAGATGGCCAGACCCAGGCCCGTTCCGCCGTACTGTCGCGTGGTGGAACCTTCCGCCTGCCGAAAAGGTTCGAAAATTGTCCCCTGCTTTTCCGCCGCAATGCCGATGCCCGTATCCCGCACAACCACATGAAGGGTCAATCGTTCTTTCTTCTCCTCCTGCACATACAGGCTCAATTCAATTTCACCTTCTCCGGTAAATTTGGATGCATTGCCCATCAGGTTCATGATCACCTGGCGCAGTCGGCCGGGGTCCCCCTTGAGTCGCGATGGCAGGTTGTTGTCGATACGGCACAGAATCTCCACAGACCCGGACTCAAGGCGTGGACGAACCATATCACACACATCATAGGCCAGCAATTCGGGGTCGAACGCGATGTTGTCCAGTTCCATTTCGCCAGCTTCCACCTTTGAAAAATCGAGAACATCATTGATCAGCGTCAGAAGCGCCTCACCGCTTTTTTTGATGGTTTGACCGTAATCTGCCTGTTCCTCGTTAAGGGGCGTATCCATCAGCATTTCCGTGAACCCGATCACCGCATTCATGGGTGTCCGAATTTCATGGCTCATGGTGGCCAGGAAACTGCTTTTGGCCTGCGTGGCCATGTCCGCCGTCCGCTTGGCCTGTCTGAGATCCACTTCCACCTGCTTTCGCCGTTCAATCTCCGAGGTCAGGGCCCGATTGGCGGTAAGCAGTTCGGCGGTCCGGTCCGCAACCCGCCGTTCCAGTGTCTCATTGGCTGTTTGAAGCTCCGTCAGGAGTTTTCGGTTTTCCTGAATCAGGCGGTAGTGTTCAAAGGCCTGTTGAACCACGTTTTCCAGCTCAGCAGGCTCCCAGGGTTTCCCCAGGTAATGAAACACGTCTCCATGGTTGACCGCGTCAATGACGGCCTCAATATCGGAATAGCCCGTCAGTAAAATGCGAATGGTATCGGGATGATCGGCTTTCAAGTGATGCAACAGTTCCGTACCCGTCATAACGGGCATGCGTTGATCGGAAATGATCACCTGGGCCGGCGTTTCGATCATGAGGGATCGCGCCGCTTCGGCACTTTCAGCCATGAGAACAGTGTATTTCTTGCGAAAAAGCCGACGAAGCGACCTGACCACTTCTCTTTCGTCATCCACCACAAGCAGCACATTCTGGTCGGCCGGTGAACCTTTGGACATGAATGCTCTCCCTTTACCAATTCAGGGATAATAACCAAAGCTTGCAGTCTCGTAAAAAGTCGTCACCCCGTTGAAAAACGGGGTCCATCGCCTATTTAAGTGCCTATAACACTGGATTCCGGCTTTCGCCGGAATGACGTCAAGAGAACATTTTCGACCTTTCACGAATGCATTAAAGCTTAAAGTACGCGATAAACAGTAATGGGTTGGCTGAAACCCTTCACCCGGCAAGAAGGCTGTTGTTCCATCGGGGGGGGAACACTCAGCTGTTTTACGGTTTTTTCGCTCACTAAAATGTCACACCCCACATTTCGGGTCAAGCTTTCTATGCGGGCAGCCACGTTGACCGTGTTCCCAATGAGGCAGTAAGCCGATTGTTCCTCGCTTCCCGAGTTTCCCGCAAGAACGTTCCCCGAATGAACCCCGATACCATGGGCAAATTCAGCCTTTCCCTCAGCTTTCCGTTCCCGGTTAAGAATTTCAAGCGCTTTGCGCATCTCAAGGGCTGCGTTTACCGCAGCATCCGCGTGGGTTTCAAAATAAACCGGTACGCCAAAAACCGCCTCAATCTCATCGCCGGCGAACTGAATCACCAAGCCCCGGTGCTTCCGAATGGCCTGCTGCATGCGGGTAAAATAGGTCCGCATGGACCGCATGACCTCTTCCGGCGGGTTGTTCCTTCCCGGCGTTCCCCTTCAAGGGGGATACGACCTGCAAGAATTTCGTCACGAATTTCCGGTGTCACGTATCGGCCAAAGGCGCTGCGAAGGGTCTCTCGTTCCGCCAGCCCTCGAATCATGGCGTTGCCGGAATCCCCCAAAACACCAATTTCATCGTTGCTCACCACCCGAATGCGCGCACTGTAATCCCCCGTCCGAATGCGCTTGCTCACCGCCAGAATATTTTCCAGAGGCACCACAATGGACCGCGCTACCAGCCGGTTCAGCACACCGGCACTGGCCAGGAAAATACCACTCAGGACGACGGTGAACACAATGATTCTCA
>JGI10211J34971_10000440_pt1 | contig 33712 bp, 21 predicted proteins | sample Etolagsediment_FD_34971 | JGI IMG/M metagenome (IMG submission 34971)
GTGTGACCTTTGGTCCCCACCGGAGCAACAGCGTGCCCTGCACGGCAGAAACCACGGAGTTCGTGCGACCTCGCACGGAAACCGGAAAGCTGAGAAGGGATGTATCTGGTTTTCCAACAGCGGGTATTCGGCCTCCAGGCAGTTGATCAGTGCATTTTGCAGGTCGACCAGAGTGTCCCGTAGTTGTTTCGGTTCCGCACGCCTTGGTCGCATACGGGCCAGCATCGTGGTTCCACGTTCCGCGGTGAAGTGGCTCCGGGTCGCCATTTGCGTCGCGGCGCTGTTCGGCGTAGACTATGTGGGATGGTGGAGAGGTCCGTCGCATCGTGGGATGGGGAGAAAGTGTGCCAAGGTCTATGGGATGCTCTGTAGGGGGTTCACCCCGCAAACATCCGCTTCTTTGCCCCCGTTACAGGTGGACCTCAGGTTATGGTGTTGACATCAATCAAGGACAATGCGATGAAGCAGCATATTGCACTTGCCGTTGCGGTGATGGGACCGGCAGGGATGGCAGCTGGAGACGTGACAGTGAAAGCAGAGCTCCCCTACGGTGCCGTGGAAACCTACCGTCAGACACTGGTCGTGGACAGTGTGGCTCCCGGGCGACTACCGGCTCCCCGGGTGGCCCCCGTCTACGATGGCCACAAGTGGGGCTTGTCAACCCGCTGGGACGACAGCAATCCGAATGCGCTCAACGTTCGTCGGAAGATGATCGAGAACGGCATCCGTGGCACGTTCTATCTCAACTCGCGCACACCGGAGACGGCCCCGGACGCCCTGGCCTGCAAGTTGACCGGCAAGGGTGAATGCTCGGTGGGTGGGCACAGCGTGACCCACCCCAAACTGCCGGATCTGCCCGTGAACGAGGCGTTCTATGAGCTGATGGCCAACCGCATCGCGCTCGAGTGCCTGACCGATCGGCCGGTGAACTCCCTGGCCTTCCCCTACGGGCAGTATCAGGCAAAGGGGCGCCCGGAGGTGTTGGAGGGCATCACGCACGCAGTGTTGAGGACCGGATACCTGCACTGCGTCTATTCGGGATTCGTATTGCACAACCCCTTCCTGCCGGAGGGCGTAGTCACGACCGGCCTCCAAGTCGTTCCTGGCGATCGCCAGGTCGATGCCGGCAGATTCTGGGCACACATCGAGAAGGTCCGTCAGAACGACGCCAGCTCCCGGAAGACGTCCGACTGCATCTTCCTGGGGGTGCATCCCTGGCAACAGGGAGAGGAACTCGAACGCTTGGGCGAAGTGATGGGCAAGCTGCGCGAGTGGGACGACTTCTGGCACTGCACGCACACCGAATACGCGGCCTACGCGAAGCAGTGGCAGGCGACAACGGTGGCGACATCGGCCCCCGGGATATTCACGCTGACACGTCCGGCAGCCTTCGAACTCGGGGACAATGTTGCGCTCACGCTCGTGTTCGACTCTGGAGACGTACGGTCAGCCAAGGTCGACGGGATCGACTGCGCGGTTCGGAAGGTAGACGGCAAGACGTTCGTCAACGTCCCGCACGGTCCTCGGTCAGCGGCACCGACAAAGATCGACGAGGCATCGGATGGCGCAAGCCGGAAGTTCCCCGGCCTCCGCGCAATGGCCGCACTCAACGCCGAGGATGGGGCGCTCGCCGTCACACTGGAGAACGCCACCGGCGCCACCGTGACCGACGCTATGCTCACCGTGTCGCTGCCGCCGGCGTGCGAACCGGGTATGCTGCGTTGGAGGCGCGCGGAGATCGCAACCGGGGCCACATGGGCCGTTTCGGCGCCCGTAATGCAGACCCGCGAGGGTGAGTACTGGCGCAGCGGCCAACGCTACTTCGTGGCCCGGATTGACTTCGCCCGGGACGGTGAACACGGTCGGCTCTACGCCACGCTACGTGACGAGTGACACGGGATGTGCACGTTGCAGACCTCACCCGCCAGAGTGGTTGCGGCGCAGAACAGCACAGTGGGTCGGCCGCCCTCAAGCCAGAGCTGAGGGCGTTCCAGTCGCTTGAACTGCTCCAGACCGGTCTCTTGCCAAACCAGTTCAGTTCGACAGACGAGTGGTGAAGACGCAGGCGACCACGAGAGACCGTCCAACGACTCGAACAGTGCCAGAGACTTGCCAGGCACGCTCGTGAAGTGTCCGCCCTGGTCTTTGACGATCGCCAGGTAGCGATCGCCTTGCCACCAGATGAACGGGTCTTCGGCAGGGAAGTTCTCGGTGCCCTTCGTGAAAACCGGACCGGGATGCTTCACGAACGGTCCGGTCGGACTGTCCGCCGTGGCGACGCAGTGCACAACGGGGCCGCCGAACGGCAGCGCACGCTTCTTGCCCACCGCTTTGTAGACGGCCAGGAACCCGCCGTCAGGGCGCTGCGTGACGGAGGGATTGCTTGTCATCAGGCAGTCCGGAGCATCGTTGTCGTGCGTGACGTCTATGACGGGCCCATCAAACCTGCGCCACGGCCCGTCCGGGCTGTCCGCCACGGCCACGCCTATGCGCTGGTTGTTCCGGTGAACCCAGTTGAGCGTTGGCATAGCTCTCCCGTCGCCGGTGTTCCCCATGTAATAGAGGCAGAACCTGCCGCCGAACCGCTGCACGGTCGGGTTGTGGGTGCACAGGCCGTCCCAATGCTCAGGGCCGCGTGCGGGAAGCGCAACATCGACATGGCGGTACGGGCCCAACGGATCGTCCGCCACGGCGTGGGCGATTTCGCAATGGGTCACCCACGCCTCGAAACCGTGTTCTTTCCGCCATCGCGAGTAGAACAGATGGCACACACCGTCGTCCGCCCGCACCATGCTCGCCCCCCAGATGAAGTAGTCGGAGTCTGCGAATTTCGCATGCCCTGGTGCAGGACGGATCAGGCTCTGGAAGTCCATGATCAGTAGCGGTAGTGGTCAGGCTTGTAGGGGCCGTCGACGGGCATGCCCATGTACGCAGCCTGCTTCTCGCTAAGTGTGGTCAGGCGGACGCGGAGCTTCTCCAGGTGCAGCCGAGCGACTTCCTCGTCGAGGTGCTTGGGAAGGCAATAGACGCCGACCTCGTAGTCCTTGGTGGCAAGCTCGATCTGGGCAAGCACCTGGTTGGTGAACGAGTTGCTCATGACAAAGCTGGGGTGCCCCATGGCGCAGCCCAAGTTCACCAGGCGTCCCTCGGCCAGCAGGATGATGCAATGGCCGTCCTCGTACACGAACTTATCGACCTGCGGCTTGATGTTGACGCGCTCGACACCCGGCCACGCCTTCAGGCTCGATACCTCGATCTCGTTATCGAAGTGCCCGATGTTACACACAATCGCCTGGTCCCGCATGGCGGCCATGTGCTCGGCGGTGATGACGTTGCAGCACCCGGTGGCGGTGACGTAGATCTCGCCCTCCTCCAGGAAGTCCTCGACCCGGCCGACCTCGAAGCCTTCCATGGTGGCCTGCAGCGCGCAGATCGGGTCGATCTCGGTGATGACGACACGGGCACCGAGCCCGCGCAGAGCCTGAGCACAGCCTTTGCCTACGTCGCCGTAGCCGCACACGACGGCGACTTTCCCGGCAACCATCACGTCGGTGGCACGCTTGATCCCGTCGGCCAGTGATTCGCGGCAGCCGTAGAGGTTGTCGAATTTCGACTTGGTGACCGAGTCGTTGACATTGATGGCAGGCACGAGTAGCTTGCCGGCCGCATTGCGTTGGTAGAGACGGTGCACGCCGGTAGTGGTCTCCTCGGACACGCCGCGCCAGTCGGCCACAGCCCGGCTCCATTTCCCGGGCTCAGCGGCGAGCGTCTCTTTCAGCACACCGATGAGCTCTTGCTCGTCCTCGGTGTCGGCCTCGACGTCGAGAACGCGGGGGTCTCTCTCCGCCTCCAGTCCCAGGTGCAGCATCAGTGTGGCGTCGCCACCGTCGTCGACAATAAGCTCAGGCCCTTTCCCTACGGGGAACTCGAGTGCGAGACGAGTGCACTCCCAGTACTCGCGCAGCGTCTCGCCTTTCCATGCGAACACGGGAATCCCGCGGGCCGCAATCGCCGCGGCCGCATGGTCCTGCGTAGAGAAAATATTGCATGATGCCCAGCGCACGTCGGCCCCGAGCTCCACGAGGGTTTCGATCAGCACAGCGGTCTGCACGGTCATGTGCAGACTGCCCATGAGCCGCCGGCCCTGCAACGGTTTGTCGGGGCCGTGCTTGCGCCGAACGGCCATCAGGCCGGGCATCTCTTTCTCGGCGATATCGAGTTCCTTGCGACCGAATTCGGCCAGGCCCGGATCAGCTATCCAGTAGTTGTCAGTCTTGACGGGCATTGTCAGTTTTCTCCAGTTAGAGTGGTCAGGGCAGTTCGGCTGCGACCTTCGCGCGGATGTCGGCCCAGTCGTCGGCCGTGATCCAGGCACCCATTCGAAGGACGACCTCGGCGCCGGTGATGGCGCCGATGCGGCCCGCGGTTGCGATGTCCGCGCCGTTGATCAGGCCATACAGAAATCCGGCAGCCCACAGGTCCCCGGCGCCGGTGGTGTCGACTGCATCCACCACTCGGGCCTGCACGGTTGCGGTTTCCGCACCGTGGCGGATCAGAGCCCCGCGCTTCCCGAGCTTGACGACGGCGAGAGGGCAACACTCGGCCAACGCATCGAGCCCGGCCTGTTCGTCGGTCGTGTCTGCGAAGACCGCGGCTTCGTCTTCATTCGCGAAGACCATGTCCACGAACTCGGCCAACAGTCCGGGCAGGACACCCCGTGTCGCCTGTACCACTTCAGGGGCGGCGAGATCGAGGCTGATGCGGCATCCGGCCTGCTTGGCGGCAGTCAGAACGTGGCGCATCAGGGATTCATCGAACAGCAGATAGCCTTCGATGTGAGCATAGGCAAAACCAGCGAAGTCCGCGGGCGTGACGTCCTCCGTCGCCATGGTGGCCGCGGCCCCTAGATAGGTGCGCATGGTCCGCTGGGAGTCGGGGGTGACCAAACTCAGACACATGCCCGTCGCTTCGTCCGCGTTTGTCTTGAATGCGTCGAGGGCGACGCCGGCAGACGACATGCGTTCCCGGTAGAACCCGGCTCGGTCATCGTCCCCGATCTTGCACAGCAGACCGCACGACGCCCCAAGCCGCGCAGCACCGACTACGGTGTTTGCCGCGGACCCGCCCGGGGCGCGTTCAGGAGCTCGGGGAAGGCGTGCGAGCAGCGACTGCATGGTCTCGCGATCGACCAGTTCGGTGCCTCCTTTGCGGCCGCCGACGGCGGCCACAAACGCATCGTCCACGAAACACAGCGAGTCGACCAACGGCGAGCCGACCCCGATCAAGTCGCCGACAAGGCTCATGCCCGCTCTTCCACGGCCTTGCGCAACTCGTCGGTCTTGTCGGTCGCTTCCCACGGGAACTGCTTACGGCCGAAATGCCCATAGGCAGCCGTCTGGCGGTACGACCAGCCGTTCGCATGCGGCGTTTTGAGGCCGAGGTTCGCGATGATCCCGGCGGGACGGAAATCGAAGATATCGTTCGCTTCGAGGATCTTCTGCAGCGTGGGATCGTCCACAACACCCGTGTCGAACGTATCGACGTTGATGCTCAGAGGCTGGGCTACGCCGATCGCATAGGCCACCTGGACTTCGCACTTCTTTGCGAGGCCCGCAGCCACGATGTTCTTGGCCAGGTAACGGCACTTGTAGGCGGCGGACCGATCGACCTTCGACGGGTCCTTGCCCGAGAATGCGCCACCACCGTGGCACCCCACGCCGCCATACGTGTCAACGATGATCTTGCGTCCGGTAAGTCCGGTGTCGCCGTGCGGCCCCCCGACCACGAAACGGCCGGTCGGGTTGACATAGTACGTGATGCCGGAGTGAAGGAAGCGGGCAGGCACCACATCGGCCACGACCTGTTCCACGACGGCGCGGAGCTGGGTGTCGGCCATGTCGGGCGTGTGTTGATGGGAGACGACCACCGTCTCGAGGCGGACAGGAGCCCCGTCATCGTAGGCAAAAGACACCTGGCTCTTGGCGTCGGGACGGAGGAAAGCGTACTGGTCGGGCTGCGTGTGCCGGAGCTCTGCCAACCGTTCGACGATCCGGTGCGCGTACAAGATGGGGGCAGGCATGAGCTCCTCGGTCTCGTCGGAGGCGTACCCGAACATCATGCCCTGGTCGCCCGCGCCCTGCTCCCTGAATGCACCTTGCCCTTCCGTTACGCCCTGGGAAATGTCCGGCGACTGCGGATGGAGACACACAAACACCTTGCAACTGTCCGCGCAGAACCCGACGTCGGGAGAGTTGTATCCGATGTCACGGACCACGCCGCGGGCGAGCTCTTCCCAGTTGACTTTGGCGGTCGTCGTGATCTCGCCCGAGAGCACGATGAGGTCGGTCGTGGTCAGGCTCTCGCACGCCACGCGGCTGTTGGGATCCTGCTCCAGGCACGCGTCAAGCACGGCATCGGACAACTGGTCACAGACTTTGTCGGGGTGCCCTTCGGACACCGATTCAGAGGTGTAGACGTGGGGAGTACTGATGCGACTCATAGAGGATTTCCTCCGTTGTGGAAAGGCGAAAACGACGTCACCCCATCGACTCCAACACAGGAGCAGAGGGGTGCTTACGGACACATCGGATTAATGTAACTGCTACCAAAGTCCTCGCAACCCGGCTCTGGCGGAGTCCGATCGGCTGACTGCTTGCAGCTAAAGGACTTGGCTCAGCAACGGGTCGCCTCCTCGCATGAGCTCCAGGTTCCTGGCGATGAGATCGGCGAGTCTGGTGCGGAACGAGGAGTTGGTCATCGTCTCTCTCCGAGTGTCGCATGTCGTGGATGGGCTGGCTGTACGCCCTGAGGACGGCAATGTATCCACTGACGCCGACCTGTGCCAGGCGCGACCGCTTCGTGAGCAAGGCGATCCTGCGGGCGCCGGAATCCCGGGCCGCGCTCTGGTCGCTCGCGTTCTCCGGGCTATTGTTCCGGACGCCCAGAGGCGCCGTTCTACCATGGGTCAGCGCCTGTCTCCTGTGCATTACCGAAAGGGAAAGCGAATGTCCAAGATCGTCATCATCGGGGCTGGCAGCGGATTCGGCGGCAAACTCTCGATCGATATCATGTCGCGTGAGTGCCTCCGGGACTCGACCATCTGTCTGTGCGACATCCACCCGGGACGCCTCGAGAAGGTAGCCGCATACGTTCAGCGCACTGTCGACGCCCATGGCCTGCCGACGAAGGTCGTGGCAAGCACGGACCGGCGTGACGTGCTCCCCGACGCCGACTTCGTGGTGACGTCAATCTCAGCCGGCGGCGGCGCGTATTACGGCTTCCCGTTCAGCGCCGAGGTCGAGATCCCGCGGGAATACGGCGTGGACCAGTCGGTAGCCGATACCGTGAGCGTGGGCGCAGTGTTCCGCTTCCTCCGAACGGCGCCTGTGCATCTGCAGATCTTCCGGGACGTTGAGCGGCTGGCGCCGAATGCCATTGTGCTTAATCACACGAATCCGATGTGCATGTTGACGTGGGTGCAATGGGCCGCCACGAACGTGCCCAATTATGGTATCTGCCATGGCGTGCAGGGGACCAGTCGCGGGCTGGCCAACCGGATCGGTGTGCCTTACGACGAGGTGTCGTTCGTCTGCGCCGGCATCAACCACCTGGCGTGGTTCATCAGCTTCCGTCGCGGCAAGGAGGACCTCTACCCCCGCATCCACGCGTTGTTGGATGATCCGGAGAAGATGAAGGGCGAGGAAGTGCGGTTCGAGTTGCTGAAGCACTTCGGGTACTTCCCCACGGAGAGCAACCACCACGACTCCGAGTACTTGCCCTACTTCCGCCGCACGCCAGAGTTGATGGACCACTACCAACTGAAACCGCGGATCGTGCCAACCGAAGCCCCGCACAAGCGCGAATGGCTCAAGGACACGGGCGTCGACGGCGACGAAAGCGCGCCTGTGGGCGAGCTGCGGAGATCGCACGAATACACGACCGGGATCATGGAAGCGATCGTGTCCGATGTGCCGTACGAGTTCAACGGCAACGTGATGAACAACGGACTTATCACCAACCTGCCCAATGGTTGCTGCGTCGAAGTTCCATGCCTGGTGAACGGCACGGGTGTGCACCCCTGTCACGTGGGTGACATCCCTCCCCAACTCGCGGCTCTCGACCGCAGCAACATCGCGGTCCAGGAACTGGCCGTGAAAGCCGTTATCGAGCGCAACCGCGAGGCCGCCTACCACGCCGTGTGCCTCGATCCTCTCACGGCTTCTGTGCTTCCGTTGCCCAAGATCCGCGAGATGTTCGACCGCATGTGGGACGCGGAGAAGGATCTGTTGACATACTACGACGGAGCCGACCCCGTGCCCGAACTGTGTGCGGACTGAGGGACGTCTGTCTCGCGCGCCGCCTGGAGTCCGCCCCGGCCCTACAGAAACGGGTTGCTTGCGGACTCCGCAGCGATGGTGGTGGTGGGGCCGTGACCGGTGTACACGCGCGTCTCGGGTGGGAGCGTCAGCAGCCGTTCACGAATCGAGCGGAGCAGCGTCGGCATGTCGCCGCCTGGCAGGTCTGTGCGGCCGATGGAGCCGGCGAACAGCGTGTCGCCCGAGATCAAGACGTGGTCGTCGGGGAAGTGGAAACAGACGCCGCCGCGGGTGTGCCCGGGGGTGTGGATGATCTCCATGGCCACGCCATCGATGGCTGGAGCTTCAGTAACGGGTTCCGGGAGTCCCTTGGCGGCAGGCACGAACGGCGGCAAGGCGTTGCCGGGGCTCGCGTACAGCCGGTGGTCGTCGGGGTGGACGTACACGGGAATCCCGAGCTTCTCCGTCACCCGGCCGACACCCGAGATGTGGTCGACGTGTGCGTGGGTCAAGAGCACTGCGACCGGCCGCATACCCAGTCGGTCGACGGCGGAGATGATCTGGTCGGCGTCCCCGCCGGGATCGACGATGTAGCCTTCGGGTTGACCGGGCAGCCGGATGAGGTGACAGTTCACCTGCAACATGCCGACGACGAGGGTTTCTACTTGCAGTGCCATGGGGGTCTCCGTTATATGTCACTCGCCTGGTCGGCGATGAGGTCTGCGTGTTTGAAGATCCGCTCGAACACAGCGGGATCGCCGCCAAGCCGTGCCCACGCGGCCGTTGCGTCGCGTCGCCACTCGGGGGCGTGACACAGGTACGTCGTCTCTTCGTGAAGGCAGTCGCGCATCTCGTCTTCGATGGCCTCGAGATCGGCGGCGGAGTAGCCGGTCATCCAGGGCGGGTACTGTCGATATGACCACGGCGGGTACAGGCTGGCAAAGTGCGCCCCGACCGGCTGGTACGGCTGGTTGACAAGCCGGCCGTCGACGACGTTCGCGGCCACGCCTTGTTCTTCCTCAAACGCGATGCAGGCGGCGCGCAGTGTGTCTGCGACCTCGGCGGCTTCCGTCGCGTTGCCCTCCAGCAGATTCGCCTGTTCCCACTGGTCATTCACCAGATCGAAGAGCTCCTCCTCGCCGCCGTTGTACCAGTGAACGAACTTATGGGTTCGGCTGACGGCAGCAAGGTAACGGCTGCGGCCGTGACCGTGGTGGAAGACTATGATGCGGTCGGGATCACGGACGTCCGCGCTCCCGAGACTGCAGCCAACCAGTGGATGCGTGGCTGGCACGTCCACATCCGCGGCGGCGAGGACCGTCGCGGAGACATCCCATGTCACAACCGGCGAATGCCAACGAGCCCCGGGAGCAAATCCGGGGCCGCGAACGATCACGGGGATGTGCGCAGATCCCTCGTACGGCACGTGTTTCTGATAGATGCCACGGTCCCCGAGCATCTCGCCGTGATCGGTCGTGAAGAGGATCAACGTGTTGCCGAGCTGTCCTGTCTCCTCCAGGGCGGCCAGGATTCGCCCAATGTGTGTGTCGATGAGCGTGACGGCGGCGCAGTAGGCCTCGCGCATCCGGCGCAGGCGGAGACTGTCAACGGCGGGGTTCTCGGGTGAGACAGGCGTCTGCCGATCGCCGCCCTCAGGAACGGAACACGGCGAGGGAATCGGCTTGTCCCGGTACATATCGAGGTAGCGCTCGGGGACGTAGTAAGGCGGGTGCGGGCCGACCCAGCTGGCGAAGATGAAGAAGGGCCGGTCTCTCTCGGTCTCGATGAGCTCGATCGTCTTGTGGGCGACCCACGCGGAACCGTGGTGTTCCTCGGGTACGCGCGAACGCTGCGGCGTGTGATAGAAGAGCGGACGGACGCCGTGCTGGCAGCGGACGTGCCCGTAGCCCTGCTCGTCGAGATACTGGAGATAGGCATCGTTTTCGCGACAGGACGGGAGTTCTTCCATGAGGAACATGTGGGAGAAACCGTGATGCTCGCGTTCGGGCAGGAAATGCATCTTGCCCACAGCAGCTGTCTGATAGCCAGCCGCGGTCAACATGCGCGGGAGCGTGGCAAGGTGGTAGTCGCGGATGGGCGTGCCCTGGTTGTGATAGTACCCGTGATGCCGGGCGGCGACACCCGTGATCAGGTCGTGTCGCGCCGGCATGCACACGGGGTTGGCGCTGTAGGCACGGGTGAACGTGGTCCCCTCGCGCACCAAACGGTCCAAGTTCGGTGTGACCATGTGCGACGCGCCGAGCGCGGCAATCGTGTCAAACCGTTGCTGATCGGTATGGAGCAGGAGAATGTTGGGAGGCATCGGGATTTCGGATTTCGGGTTTGCGATTTCGGATTGAACCCCTGGCGGCAATGTCGGGAGGCCTCGCCGCCGATGGCGGGCGACCGTTCTATTTTGGCAGAATCATGTACAGCAGAATCATCTGTGATTTTGAGTCCCTGGCGGCAATGTCGGGAGGCCTCGCCGCCGATGGCGGGTTGGGCGTTGGGGTCTGGCAGAACTCACAGTTTCTGTCCGATATCCGTGGGACGCTTTGCCATCCGTGGGATCCCTCTGTCCGTCATCTGTGGGAATTCTCTCCTGTCCGATATCCGTGGGACGCTTTGCCATCCGTGGGATCCCTCTGTCCGGTATCTGTGGGAATTCTCTCCTGTCCGATATCCGTGGGACGCTTTGCCATCCGTGGGATCCCTCTGTCCGGTATCTGTGGGAATTCTCTCCTGTCCGACATCCGTGGGACGCTTTGCCATCCGTGGGATCCCTCTGTCCGGTATCCCTGGGCATGTCATGCTATCCGTGGGTGCCCTCCACGAGATCGACGTCGCGGAGGACACCGGTCTGGAGGTCGACTTCTATGGATCGGATTTCGAACGCACCCAATCTAATCTCCTTCGTCACACCCGCAAACGGGATGCTGAGCACGGTGCTGCGCGCTGTGCCGGTCGGCTCGAACAAGCGGACGATGAGCGAGTCCCTGTCCTCGGCCTTCTTGATGGCCGCCACTTGCACGGCGTTGTCGTCAAGGGTGACGAATGGGGTGACGTCTGCGTCGCCGCCGGCAGGGAAGAACGAGAGTGCCATCGGTTTTTCGTTCAGCGCGAGCGCTTCGCGATCGACGGCCGCCAGACGGGCGTCGACCGTCCCGGCGTCGATCCAGAACCGAAACACCCGCTCGCCCTGATCGATGCGGGGGCTGTAGCGGTCCTGCACGATGACGTCGTCCTTGCCGACCGGGTGTGCGGAGTACGCAGGCGAACGGAGCAGGGATAGGCGAAGCTCGCCGTTGCGGAAATCGCAACCGTAGATGCCATCGTTCACCACTGTCACCGCCAAGTCCTCCTTGCGTGACACGGCGGCTACCCACTTCTGGGCCACGGCCTCGTCGCCGTTCGAGGGTAACGTGTCCACGCCATACGCCACCTGCCCTACCAGTTTTCCACGTCGGCACGCCGTAGGCACGGCCAGTTTCAGCATGCGGTCCTTTTCGTTCCAGTGGACGCGTGTTTCTACCTCGACCGTAGTGCCCTGCTTGGGGAGCTTGTAGCGCTGACATATCCGCGAGTCACCATGCCCGAAGACCGCCTCGACCACGGTCCGCACAGGCCCGTCTTCGATGACGCGTACGGCGTCGATCCCCGGCGCGCGAAGTCCGCAGAACCGTGCCGCTTCGGTCTTGTTAAACAGTCGGAACGCGCTCTCGCGGCTGCGGAAGGCGCGTACGCGCATGCCCCACGGGTCTTCGTCATCCCTCATCACGATCGGACGGAACGCGCCCGACCGCAAGCAATCGCGACCGTCAACACGGAAGACGTCCACCAGGCCTGTGCGAGCGTTGATGCCGACGGCGAGGCGGCCGTTCTCGAGGCTGATCTTGCCGTCGACAACGCGGGCTTCTTTCTCGGGCTTGGCCGGCAGTTGGTGCAACCGACAGTCAAAGCGGCTCATCTGCGACGGCGCGAGCGTCGCACGGAACACCACCCGCTTGCGCCAATCGATGAGGATGCTGCTGAGTTCCTTCTCGACCTGGGTGGGTACGGGGTGCCCGTCGCAGCACGCCTGAACGTCGGTGAATGTCCCCGACCAGTTCTGGTCCGCGAGTTGGAACTCGCATTCGACCGTGGCATCGACCGGGAAGGGGTGCGGGTTGTAGACGAGGACCGGTATCTCGCCGTCCGTTGCTTTGGGAGAGCCCTGCGCCAATGCGAAGAACGCGCGCGCTTTCGCTCGCGATACAAGCTCCAGCCCGTGGTCCAAGAGCCTCAGCGAGGTGTCCTCGACCGGTTGTATCGACGAACCCGGAAGGACGTCGTGGAACTCCGACGTGGCCAGCGCACGCATCGCTTCCGCCAACTCGTCCCGCGGGTACCGCATCCGTCCGGCGGCCCAGGCGGCCGACACCATCTTCTCAGTGGCGAAGAGTTCGTTCTCGAGCAATCGGTGTTTCTGCTTGATGCGGACCTGCGATGTGTAACATCCAACGGCCCACGGATTGATGTCCGACCGGTGAACCGGCAGATCCTGTGCCCGCTCTGCGATCTCCGCAAAGTACGTTTCCGGCGTCGAGTGTGCGATCTCCGCGGAATCCGTCTCGGCGATGAGTTTCGCCAGATCGCGCAGGTCTTTGCGCGACGGCCCGCCGCCGTGGTTTCCCACTCCCCAGAGAACCAGGACCGGACCGTCGCCTTCCCGGCCAAGGAACTGCCCGACTTTGTCGGCGGCCTTCCCGAGCGGCGAGTTGTAGTGACTGGGCGAGCGGACGCCCAGAATGCGCGATCCGTCGTAGCCTTCCCACAGGAAGTCGTTCGCCGGTAGCGGACAGTCGTGTTGTCCGGGCCGACAGAACAAGTATCCCGTGTACCCGCTCTTGGCGAGAATTTGCGCCAGTCCCCGCGTGTGCCCGAAGGGATCGAGGTTGATGGCGACGGTCGGCGTCACCCCGAATTTCTCGCTGAAGTACCGGCGTCCGAGCAAGATCTGTCGGACGAACGACTCTCCGCTGGGCATGTTACAGTCCGGCTGCAGGTACCACCCCCCCATGATATGCCAGCGCCCCGCCTTCACAAGCCGTTGAATCCGGGCGAACAGATCCGGCTCGTACTCCTCCACCCATCGATACAGGATGGCTTCATTGTGGTTGAACACGAAGCCGTCGAATTCCTCGCACAGGTCCGCCGCCGTACGGAATGTACTGATCGCTTCCGCCGCGCCCTCCTCCCATTCCCACAGCCAGACCGGATCGAGGTGCGCGTTACAGACAAGGTGGAGTTTCTTCATGGTGGCCCGGGACTGGGGTGGGGGACAGAGACAATACATGAGGTGGGACTCACCACACAAGCGGTACGTCGTACTTGGACATGAGAACATCGCTCGTGATGAGGGCTAGCTCTTCGCGCAGAGCCTGGCAGATGAGAAGCCTGTCAAAGGGGTCGCGATGGATGAATGGAAGACTCAGAAGGCCGAGTGGATGCTCCGGCCGCAGGGGGAGCCATTCGATGGCGTTCTTCTCCATCTGCGTCTCGATGATCCGCGGCCACCCATCTGCCAGTTCGAGCTTCCCCAGGCTGATCTTGATGCAGAGCTCCCACTGGGAGACGACGCTGAAAAACAACCTGTTGTCTGCGTCCAGGATTGCCTCCGCGGCCGACGCACTCAGCCGATCGTCGCCGGACAGCATCCATAGGAACACGTGTGTATCCAAGAGGCATTTCACTGCATGTACTCCGCGAAATCCGTCAGCGGCGCGCTGAAGTCATCCGCCATCGCTTTGATCAGTCCCTTGGCTCCCCCGATCTGACGCATGTTCCGCGGCCGGGGCACGGGGACGAGCTGGACAACCGGCGTCTTGGCGCGCGCGATCACGACGGTCTCGCCTGTAAGGCACTCGCGGATAAGCTTCGACAGGTTCGTCTTCGCTTCGTGGACAGTGACCTGATGCATGTCTGCGTCTCCTATCTGCTTCCAATGTAGCTAGATGTTTAGCTAAGTCAACGTGCCCCCGGTACACCGGGCTTCGTGGAGGCGGCGAATGGGCACGGTGGCACGGACGCAGAGGGGGCGTTACAGTTCCGTGAACTTGAGTAAGGGACTGTATTACTCTGAACGCGCTCTGGATAGAGCCGGGGTGAACTGGCATGCGTCCATACGGCGAGAGTATTGCCGATTCCAAGGCGACGTGTTGGTCCCTGATTGTGCGGGCTGGAGACCTGGACAAGGCTGGTCGGACGATTGCCTTGGGGGAATTGCTGGACACCTACCTGCCCGTGTTGCGGGCGTTCGCCATGGGGTCTCTCCGACTTCGCGCGGAGCAGGCGGACGATCTTGTACAGGGGTTTGTGGCCGACAAAATGCTGGAACGCAACATTGTCGGCGAAGCCGACCGGAGCAAAGGGAGGTTCAGGTCGTTTCTCATCCGGTCTTTCCGGAACTACTTCATTTCGGAAATACGCCGCCAACGTGCGGCGGTTCGGGGCGTGGCGCCGGAGCTGCGCGTCAATGTGGACGATGCTCAAGAACTCATTGGCGAGGAACCGCGATTCGAGAAGGAGCTCACGATTGAATGGGCGCGCCAGGTTCTCGACCAAGCCGTCACCCGAATGCGAGCCGAATGTCAGGCCAGGGCGCGGGACGACATTTGGGCGGTATTCGAGGGTCGTATACTGCGGCCGATCTTGGAAGACGCCGCGCCTCTCAGCTACGATGAACTCGTGGGTGCCCGGGGGATTCAATCACCAGCTCAGGCCTCGAACATTCTGATAACCGGCAAGCGCATGTTCCAGCGCATGATCGAGGACGTGGTCAGGGAGACGGTGGATGGCGAAAGCGACGTCGGGGCGGAGATCGCGGATTTGATCCGGGCTCTGTCCAGCGGACAAGCTGCGCGCCTGTGATTTCCGGGTAAAACGTGCCGAGCCGACGCAGGATCACGTTCGCATTGGCGTATTGTTGGTTAAGAGCGGCCACCGTGGCTGCCGCGGACAAGGACACAAGCAGGCAAGATGAGCAACATCTCCGACAGCATCCACTCCGTGACACCGGATCGCCTCGCCCGACTTCTCGGTGGTGACGAGGGCCCCGAGCGTCTGTGGGACATGGGCGAGTTGGGTGCGATCCTCAGGCACCAGCTCACTGCGCCGATCGCATTCGATCTGGGCAAGCTCACACGTAACGGTGCTCAGCGACTGAAAGCCCTGGCTGCCTCGGAGAGCCTTTTGCTCAGGACATTCCACGACCTCTTTAGCCACGAGTGTCCACCGATTGAGTTGCTCCAGCTCACCAAGGACTTCACCAAAGCGTGTCAGGCCAGTCCCAACGCACCAATTCCGCGTGAGGTCGCTCGTGTTCTCTACTACGCGTGCATTGCCGCTGCTCTGGTCAGGTTGAATCGGCGGATCACCACGCTCCCCGACGCGGAGATCGCAAAGGGGCTCTCGCGTCTGCTTGATGGGGGATGGCTGGACGAGGACACCCGACGCCTCTTCGAAGAAGCGCGTGACATGCTCGGCCCCACCGAAACGGAACGGATATCTGACGAGGGGCAGATGCATGGGTGAGACGTCAACACGCGGACCGAATCCCTCGATCCCTGTCTCCGTCGGGTCCATCCACGACATGCTCGTGACGCGTATGGTCGATCCGCCGGACGCTCCCGGCCAACTTGGCCGCGTGGAGCGGTATGACTTGAGGGAGGTAATCGGTGAAGGTGGCATGGGGCGCGTCTTCCTGGCCATCGACAGGGACACGGGCAAGGAGGTCGCGGTCAAGATGATCCGGCCGGAGCTGGCGGGCAAGCCCGGACATGTGCGACGGTTCCTGAACGAAGCCAGACACATGTACGAGATGGACCACCCGTCGGTGATGAAGGTAATTGGCGTGTGTGCCCGTGAGGGGGCCCCGTATTTCGTGATGCCGTTCGCCGGTGGTGGCAGCCTCGCCGATCGCATCCGGCGCAACGGTCCCATGCACCCGGACGATATCGTCTACTACTCATACCAGATCGCCCGTGGTCTCCGGTACGCACATGAGAGGGGGATTATCCACCGCGACCTCAAACCCGCCAACGCCCTGCTGGCATCCAACGGGAAGGCGTACCTGACGGATTTCGGTCTGTCGCAGACTGTTTTCAACGACTGGATTGTCGATCCCGGGAATGCCCGCATCGAGGGCACGATCCCCTACATGTCGCCGGCAGTCGCTGAAGGCAAAGCAGAAGACACTCGGTGCGACATCTATGCTTTCGGCGCCATGCTCTACGAGATGCTGACGGGATCGCCACCCTACGTGGGGAAGAGCCCGACCAATCTGCTCAAGATCATGAAACAGAGACCGCCTCGGCCGATCAAGAGCCGGAATCCGGATGCCGATCCGAAGCTGACTGCCATCGCGGAAGCGGCCATGGCGCGCGAGCTGCACGATCGGTACGCGTCCATGACGGACGTCATCGCCGATCTGGACCGAGTCGCCGACGGGGAGGAGCCCTTGGGAGCGCATGGTCATGCAACTCCGCCAAGACCAAGGCGTTGGTCACTCGCGTGGCGCCTGGCTCTGCTATTGGCGACGACCGTCACAGCCCTGGCTGTCTGGTTGCCGCGTGGGCTGTTGCCGACCAAGCCGCGGAGGTCGCGCCCCGAGCCGGACTCGCCTCTGCCAGTCGTGGTTGTGAAGGAGGACACCAGGCCGTGGCAAGCGTTGCTCGCAGAGGCCGACGCTGCCTATGGGGCAAAGCGCTTCCAAGAGGCGGGCGCGCTGTATGACGGTGCATTGCTCGGGATGGCGGGAGACGCATCCACGGACCCCGCTGTGCTCGACATCAGCCGAGGGTCAGCCCAGACGCGCCGGAACCTGGCCGCCTTCTACGTTGCCCGCGGCGACATGTCCCTTCAACGCCAAGTGGCCGCCACAGTGGCCAAGCTCAAAGAGCTGAACCCCGGCTGTGAGAACATCCACATCACGACTGACGGGCAGGAGATCGGTCACGCGTTCCTGGCGTGGTGCCCGTTGCGGGACCTCTCGCCGGTACTGGGGTTGCCCGTACGACGTCTGGACCTGGCCGCCACGCGCGTGGAGAGCCTGGCCGCACTCAACGGAATGCCGTTGGACTTCCTTAGCCTCCATGCCACCGGCATCACGGACCTTGCGCCGTTGTCTCAGTTCAGGTTGACGGGCCTTCACCTGAACAAAACACAGGTACGTGATCTAAGCCCACTGAAGGGCATGCCGCTGAACGAGTTGTTCCTTTCAGAGACGCCTGTCAAGAACATCAGCGTACTGGCTCCGCTTCCTCTCACCACCCTCACATTGGACGGGTGCACCGAACTGCACGACCTGAGGCCCCTCGCCAAGTGCAAGTCGCTTCAGAAACTCGCCATCCCCGCCCACTCGACGGACATCGATTTCCTGCGCGATCTCCCGAAGCTGGCCTATCTGAGCCGGCGGCACGACAAGTGGCAGACCACGGCGGCGGAGTTCTGGAGGCAGTATGACGCACGCGACAGCGCCGCCGCCACGTCGACCGACACCCCGGCGTTGCTCGAAGATGACCCCGGCCCGAGACGGCTCTCGGATGTAGTCGGCCTCGCCAACGCCAAAGTACTGGTGGCCGACGACCTGAACAACCCCCGACGCAGCGCATTCGGCTGGGGCGGTTGGGCGGGCGCGTACCGGCATGGCAGAATCCACCTTCACGGCAGCGGCGCACCTGCGTGGGGGGCGAGCAACCACAACTTCAGGGACTTCGTCTGCGAGGTGGCAGCACGCACGAGTGGCGGCCCGCATCGGGGCTGGGGTATCGCCGTCTGGAAAGAGAAGGACGCCGGTTTCGAGGTGTTGCTCGACAGTGACGGCCGGCTGAGCGTGGTCCCATGTCGTTGGGGCAGGGACAAGCCGGAACTGATACCGCTCGAGGGACTCCCTGTCGGGCCTCTGAGGGTATCCGCGTTCGAGCCGGACGCGCCCAACGAGATGACAGTTGTCTTTCGTGAGGGAAGGAAGCTCGAAGTGTTTGTGAACGGTGCGGAGGCATGCGAGCCAGTGGTGTTATCGAGGAGGATCGAGCCGACCATATTGCAGCTTGCGTCAGCCGGCGGCGAGAAACCGGAGTCCCTGCTCGAGCTCGAAAGCTACCGCGTCTGGCAGGCTGCGACTGCCTCCGAGCCGACCGAGGAACAGCCTGCCTGGCGGCGCCATATCCAGGCAGGACGCGTGGCCCTCGCAGCGAATCGATGCCGAGCAGCAGCGGAAGCGCTCGATGCTGCCATCGACGCCATGCGGGGCGATGCGGCAACCGACGCAACCATGCTGGCCACGGCTCAACACGAAGCCGAGACGTTGCGCGACTTGGCCGCGTTCATCCCGGCCCGGGCCAAACTGGATCCAGGCGCTCGGATCGAGGCTACGAAGCAAAAACTGCAAGAGCTGAATCCCGACTACCGGCTCAACGGAGGATTCGAGATAGAGGACGGGCACATCACGCGCATCAGCCTCCAAGGCTGCGGAGTCCATGACATTTCGCCTCTGCGCGGATTACCGCTGAAAGACCTGAACCTGCGTGATACGACAGTCCGCGACCTCGCTCCGCTGCTCGGGATGCCGCTCGCGCGACTCAACCTGTGGGGCGTTAGCACCGTGGAGGACATCACGCCGCTGACCAACCTGCCATTGACCTGGCTCGACCTGGAGCTGACGTCCGTGACCGACCTGACGCCGTTGCGGGGTCAGCAACTCGATCATCTGTCACTTGCCCGTACGCCGATTGCGGACATCGCAACGCTGAAGGGGATGCCGTTGAAGCACTTGAACCTGCACAAGACCATCGGCGTGCGCGACCTGGTTCCCTTGAAAGGCGCGCCGTTGACATCGATCTACCTGAGCGAAGTGCCGGTCACGGACATCGAGCCCCTCCGTGGGATGAAGCTGGAGACCCTTTGGTTGGAGGGGACGCGGGTCGCGGACATCACGCCGTTGTCGGGCATGCCTATACGGGTCTTGTTCCTAAGTGATACGAAGGTTGTCGACCTGTCCCCTTTGAGAGGAATGCCGCTGGAGTGGCTGGCTCTGGATAACATGGAGATCACCGATCTCTCGCCGTTGCACGGGATGCCTCTGAAACGGTTACGACTCGGCGGGAGCGAGAGAGTCACCGACCTCTCCCCCTTGCAGGAGTGCCCCACGCTCGAACACCTGCTGCTTCCGTCCAATGTGCCTGCAAGCGACTTCCTGCGGCATCTGCCCAAGCTGGAGCATCTCAGCTACGGTGATGCTGGCGCATGGCTGACCGTGACAAAGCCCGCGGAACAGTTCTGGCGGGAGTGGGACGAAGACACGCTGACGAAGCCCGGGACCGAGGCGCCCGGGAACACGGGGACCTCGCTGCCGACGGATGCTGACGCCGCGTCGCGTCTTGGTGATGCCCGGTCGCTTCTCGGACCTTGGGAGCAGGTTGGTCTCATCCAGAAGAGACTGACGGAACTCAATGCCGGGTATGAGTCGGAGAAGGGGCAGTTCGTGGTGCAGGATGGCCGAATCGCCAGCGCCAGCCTCTCCAAGTCGGAGGTCGCCGATATCTCCCCCCTCGGCGGTCTCGCTCTGCGCAATCTCGATCTTTCCCAATGCCCGGTCGATGACATATCCGTCTTGCGGGGCATGCCGCTGGAGTATCTGAGCGTCTACCGGACGAAGGTAACCGATCTCTCCGTACTGCGCGGAATGCCCTTGAAGGAGCTTCACTGCGGCGAGACCGGTGTGACCGACCTGACGCCAGTGAACGATCTGAAACAGATTGAGGTCCTCAACTGCTGGAACATGAAGGTCAGCGACCTTTCGCCTCTCGCCGGACTTCCGCTGAAGTCGCTGACGCTGGCCCTGTGCAGAAGGGTGACTGACATCTACCCGCTGTCGGGCATGGCCCTGACAACCCTCAACCTATGGAACTCCGGGGTCAGTGACATATCGCCCCTGCAAGGGATGCGGCTCCAGCATCTGGATATCGGCGAAACGAGGGTCAGCATCGTGCGTTTCCTCAAAGGAATGCCCTTGCGCAGTCTGGTCATGTGCGGTACGCCGGTGAGCGACATCAGCGTGATCAAAGGGATGCCGCTGACCTATCTACGCATCGACCGAACAAAGGTCACCAACATCGAGCCCGTCAGAGGCATGCAGCTCCCCGCCCTGGGCCTTCCCGAAGGTGTGACCGATCTGGCCTCGCTTGAGGGCATGCCATTGACCTATCTGCATCTGATCAAGTGCGGCGTGACGGACATCGGCGTCGTCCGGGAGCTCCCGCTCAAGGAGCTGCTGCTGGAGGATTGCCCGAGACTCACGGACCTGACTCCGATCGCCGACTGCAAGACGCTCGAGAAGCTGGCCATACCCAAGCACTGCACGGACATTGAGTCCCTTCGCAAGCTGCCCAATCTGAAGCACCTGAACAGCGACAACGATTTCAAGTGGAAGCAGACGGCCGCCGAGTTCTGGGAGAAGTGGGATGGGCACGAGGAGGCGGGGAAGTGAAGTCCTCGGGAAGAGCAAACAACAGGGCCGAGGGAGAAGACTCGGCCGGGAAGGGGTTCCCGGCGGAGAACGGACTACTCACCCCGAGGCAGATGGACGCTATCGTTTTCCACAGAGCAACTGCTTCCCCGATCACCCTCCCACGGATAAAAGGGCTGGCGGATGTCAACTGCCCGGGCATCCTTGTATCCCTGGCACTGTGTCCGACCACGATCAGAGCGGGTTGCAGAAACAACCGGGCTTGGCGCTGGATCGGGGCCGATTCTGCGTAGGAAGGGGCAATAGCGCCAGCCGACAGAAGAGACGCGACATCCCGAACCGATGGGATACGACAGATGAGCGACACCCCGAACGCTGATGCCACCCCGTCCATCCCCGTGTCCGTGGGCTCGATACACGACATGCTGGTCAGCCGGATGGTCGATCCGCCGGACGCGCCGGGCCAACTCGGGCGCGTAGAACGCTATGACCTGAAAGAGGTCATCGGCGAAGGGGGCATGGGGCGTGTGTTCGCGGCGATCGACCGCGACACGGGCGAGAGAGTCGCGGTCAAGATGATCCGCCCGGAGTTGGCAGGGAAGCCAGCGTACGTGCGGCGGTTCCTGAACGAAGCCCGGCACATGTACGACATGGATCATCCGTCCGTGATGAGACCTCTGGGCGTGTGCGACCGGGAGGGCGCCCCGTACTTCGTTATGCCTTTTGCGGGCGGGGGCACGCTGGCCGATCGCGTGCGCCGTGACGGGCCGATGCATCCGGACGACATCCTCTACTACTCCTACCAGATCGCTCGCGGATTGCGGTACGCGCACGAGCGAGGGATCATCCACCGGGATCTCAAGACGGCCAACGCCCTGCTCGCATCGAACGGGCGTGCCTTCCTGACCGACTTCGGTCTGTCCCAAACCGTCTTCAACGACTGGGTAGTGGACCCGACAAACCGCACGCATCGAGGGCACCATCCCCTACATGTCACCGGCTGTGGCCGAAGGAAAAGCGGAAGACACACGTTGCGACATCTATGCGTTCGGCGCCATGCTCTACGAGATGCTGACCGGCCATCCGCCCTACAACGGCGAGGATCCACACGCACTCTTGGAGACCATCAAGCGGGAGCCCCCCGTGCCGATTCTGACCCGGAGTCCGGAGGCGAGTGTTGATCTTGCCACGATCGCAGAGGCTGCCATGGCCCGTGAGCTGCACGACCGGTATGCCTCCATGGCGGACGTCGTCGCCGACCTCGACCGCGTGGCCGACGGGCGGAAGCCGCTCGGCGCGCACGGACACGCCTCCCGTCGCGGGGCTGGCCCGTACCCATTGGCCTGGCGATTGACGCTGTTGCTCGTCACCAGCATCGCTGCGCTCGTGGTCTGGTACAACAGTGATCTGCCCTCGGGGGGCTGGCCCGGGAATGGCTCTACGCCGATGGAACCGGCGGTAATCCAAGGCGGCGAGGGCACACCGTGGAAGGCGTCTCTGGTTCAGGCCGAACACGCATACGAGGCAGGGCGGTTCGAGGAAGCTGCCCGGCACTACGACGACGCTATGACGGCAATGGCGGACGATACACGCACGGCCAGAGAACTCCTGGCGTCCCGACAGGCAGTCTCGGAGAAACGACGCGATCTTGCCGAGTTCATTGTCGACCGCAACGGGCTGAACGCCCAAGAACAGATTGACGTCACGCAAACGAAGCTGCGGGAGCTGAACCCGAAGTACCTCGGCGGCGGCCGTTTCGTGGTGCGTGACGGTCAGGTAGTGGAAGCCCGTTTCACGAACTGCGAAGTCCGGGACGTCTCGCCCCTCCGGGGCCTGCCGTTGGAGAAGGTGAGTTTCTGGGGGACACCCGTCGAAGACATCCGGCCGTTGGCCGATCTGCCCCTGAGTGCTCTCCACCTATCCTTGACCCCCATCAAGACGGCCGACACGGCCGAACAACAGGACCTGCTTGTGAAGACGGTGACGGCATTTGATCAGGGCCGAATCGACGAGGCCCGGGACCTGTTACCCAAGTTCCTTGACGCAGGCGGCACGCCACAGATGCTGGTGGAGGCCAACGCAGCCGTCAACGTTGCGAAGAAGGGCGGAGAAACGCTGCTCCACGAGGCCGCCGGTGCTGGCGACGGCCGGCTGGTTGCAGCCATGCTCGCAGCCGGTGCCAACCCTCGCGCTCGACGCGTGAGTGATCAATCCACTCCGATGCTGCAAGCCGTGTACGCCAACTCTGTGGAAGCCGTGCAAGCGTTCCTGGATGCGGGCGTGGGCATTGACGAACCGATCAACAGGTACGGAGTCACCGCGCTGTACTGCGCGGCCGACTGGGGACGGGTCGATGTCGCCAGGCATCTCATCCGATCCGGCGCCAATCCGCGAGCGCCCCGCCCGGACGATCAGACGACGCCGATGTACCGAGCCGCCTATGCCAAGTCGTCTGACATTGTTCAGGCGCTGCTGGACGCAGGGCTGGGACCTAACGAGTCGGTGTACAGAAACGGGGAAGCAGCGCTGCATTCCGCTTCCTATTGGGGGCACGTAGAAGTGGCGAGGCTCTTGCTTCGAGCCGGTGCGGCCCCCTCCGCTCGCCGGCCTGGCGATGCCGTCACGCCCATGTATCAGGCGGTGCATGCCAATTGCATCGAGATCATCCAGGCGCTGTTGGATGCAGGGGTCGGAGTGGATGAACCCGTACACAAGAACGGCGGAACGGCACTCCACTGGGCAGCACGGTGGGGCGGACGTTTGGAGTCGGTGGAGCTCCTGGTCGAAGCCGGTGCAGACATCAACGCGAGAGACAGTGCCTCGGGCAGCACACCACTGACCGTAGCTGCAGCAGAAAACCATGTCCCGACAATGGAGACACTGGTCGCGGCTGGTGCGGATCTGGAAGCCAGGCAGCGCGAAGGCAAGACGGCTTTGGCGGTCGCGGCTCAGAATCGCCGGGCGCGTGCAACGGAAGTCCTCCTGAAGGCCGGGGCGAACGTGGATGGGGTGGACAAGGAGGGGAACACGGCTTTACACCACGCGGTTTACCGTGGTGCTCTGGATGTTGTCCAGGCGTTGGTGGAAGCTGGTGCCGCGGTCGACCTTCCCGACAACGGCGGACGGACGGCCCTACAGGATGCGGCTGTAATGGGGTTTCCTCGCGTCGCCGAGTACCTGATTCACGCCGGGGCTACTGTTGATGCCAGGGACCACCAGGGCAAGACGCCACTTCACTACGCCGTGGACACTGCTCACGCGGACGTTGTCGATGTCCTCTTTGCCTGCGGCGCCAATGTGGTCCTCAAAACACATGACGGCACGACGGCTCTGCACTACGCGGCGAGTCGTGGACACGTTGACGTGCTCAGGAAGCTGCTGGCGAAAGGAGCCGATCCGACCGCCAGGAAGAACGACGGCTGGACGCCACTGCATGACGCCGTCTCCGTCGGTGCACTGGAGTGTGTGGAGGCCCTGCTGGATGCCGGTGTCGGGATAGAGATCAGCGGCCAGAACGACAAAACACCGTTGCACCGTGCCGCAGAAGCCGGTCGCGCGGACTCCGCCAAGATGCTGCTGGCTAAGGGGGCAGAGATCAGTGCCATGACTGACTCTGAGGATACGCCACTTCACTTGGCCGCCGAGCGCGGTCATCTCGACGTCGCCAGAGAGCTTCTCGGAGCGGGAGCCGACCCGACGATCAGAAACAGTGGCGACAAGCTGCCGGTCGATGTCGCCACCGACACAGGCGTGAAAGACCTTCTCCGTTCGGCGCTCAACGGAAGATGATGAACTGAGCCTCGACAGAGTCGGGTCGCCGAAGAAGCGGAGTCAAGTGCCGGTCGTCCTCGGGCTCCGGGGGCCATCCACACACGCGCGGGGGCGTTGTCGCCGCAACACAGCGGGCTCGCCTGTGAGTTCTGCCTGCTGTGGTGGCCGCAGTTCTGAAGCGCATGTTGCTGTGCCCACCAAAGAGCCGAATGCGGGAGCTAAGCCGCCCTTTCCAGGAAGCCTGCGCAGGATCGGGCTTCTTTCTGCGTAGGAAAGGGGTGAACGCCGTGTGAGGAGTTCCCACCGGCACAGGTCCTACGCAGAGAGGAGAACACGGACATGTCAGTATCAGCCCCACTCATTGGTACGCCTTCCTTCCTGAACAGGCTTTTCGCCCCGAAAACCCGGAGACTGGAAAACAGAGGCGTCGCTCTGGCGAGAGCAGGAAAGAACGCGGGAGCACTCGACCTGCTTGAACAAGCTGTGGCGCTCGATCCCTCGATGTCGCAGGCTTGGTTCTCGATCGGGTCCTGCCGGGCTCAACTGGCTCTGCGATCGCGGAACGAGAAAGTGGTTCTGGATGCGTATGGGAAAGCGGCCGAGGCATACAAACGGGGAAACGCTGAGGCCGACCGCCAGGCGTTGGAGGAAGTCGCCAACAAGCACTGCATTCCAGTATCGATCATGCGTCGGTTCGCCTGACCTCTCGACCTGACGTTAGCCCCCCGAAAACCCTCAAACGGCCTCAGCAAAGGAACCAAGGAAATGGAGAACCATACCACAGCACGCGCTTTCCCGATGGGGAACATCCTCTTCGCCGTCGCTTCCCTCGGCGGAGCAGTGTTCATGAGGACAAGCGTTGACTTATCGACGTCCGCATCGGCATCCGGGTTCTTCTGGTGCGCCGTGGTTGTTGGGATGTCCCAAGCACTCGTTGCCATCGGTCGTATCCATGCGGGGTCCGCTGCGCAGGAGGGAAAGCCGCAGAGAGCACAGGGCCAAAAACAGACCCGAACAGCGGAACGGGCAGGCAGGCGGGATGGGCGCCGCGTTCAGCCTTCCGTCCAGCCGTCGCCTCCGGCACCGGAAGCTGAGCCAGCCGAGCTGGAAATGGCTCTGTGTGACACCTGCGGCACGAAGATCGGCCGCGCGGCCGGTCACATGGTGTCCGGGCCGGAAGCCGCTTCAATCATGCGCGACCACTACGAGAAGATGGCAAAAGCTCTCGGCAAAGGGCCCGATTTTGTCCGGAACTGCCTGGCGATGGCTGCCCACGCGGGCGACAATCTTGTGTGTGACCAGTGCCTTGCCAGAATCCTGATGGCCCGCCACAGCTGAGCACTCGTTGGGGCCGGTTGCGTTGGGAGGCACGGCAGGTATCCTATGGCAAAGGCAGTCAGTACGCCGCTGAATGGAGATCAGCGTGAACAAGGCATCGAGATCCGCAACGGTTGCTCTCCTGTTTCTGTTTGCTTCCTCTTGCATGTCCGGCGACATCCCCGACGCATTCCGAAACGCTGTGGATTCCGTTCTTGCGACGCCGACAGACGGCGATCGGATCGTGGCCGCTATCAAAGCCCTCCCGATCGTCAAGGCTGACAGACGAAAGTACCTGCAAGACGAACCGGGAGACGGGTTCCCGGTTTATGACACAGCCTCGTTGTCGCCGAAGGCACTGACGGGGTTCTGGCATGCTTACGCGAACTACGATCCAGACGGGCCTCAACTGAACGACATCACCGTTGGTTTCAGCGAGCAGAACTCGGTGGTCCTTTCCATGACGTCCAGAAGCGGGACGGCCGTGGGGGAACAGGCGGGGGTCTACAGCATCGATGGCGACTCCATTGTCCTCTCGTTCGGAGCACGCGGGAGCGATGGGCCAACGGAGCGTTGGTGGATATCGATCGATCACAGAACCCGAAGCCGAGAAGCCGCGTGCTCCGCCTTCCCACACGGCGTGCGACGCTGCATCTGTTCCGCAGACGCGGGGCGGCACGACTCGAAGAGCTGTTGCGGCAGTCGGATGAAGGCCTGGAGTCGTCGGCCGGCCAGTGATCCACCAGTCTCTTACGCCCCCCGTTCTGCGTTCTTTGCGTTCTTCCGCGGCTGTCCGAGCGTTTTTCTTCTTCTTTTCCTGCCAGAGCCAGCGCAGGACCGGGCTTCCTGCTGCGTAGGATAAGGGAGACAACACCAGCTCCCGAGAGCCAGTCCCCAGTAAGGGAAACACATCGATGTCCAAGTTTGCTGGCAATTTGAAGTGTGAGATATGCTCCCAGCCGCATCCGGCCACCGAGTGGCCTGTGAACGGTGATCGTGTGCCGTTCTACTTCGAAAGGGAGCCGGGGCGCTATTCTGTCGAAGTCTGGTGCCCCAAGTTCGACCGGCCCTGGTATGTCGTCTGGGACGATGACCCGGGGACGATGAGACCGACGGGGTTCTCGGCACAGAAGCCAGTCGAAGAGTGCCCACCACACGCCGGAGCCGCGCCGGCCTCCGTTGCCCCCTCGGAAGCACCTAAGCCTTTGCCAAGACAGTGCAGGCCGATTCCGGGCCAGCGCAGCGCTTCGGAGACACCGGGAGTACCTCAGGCGGCCACCACGCCGAAGCCTGACGGCGCGACTGACGCCGCCACTGGTGTCGCTCGGGCTCAACGCGCGTTGGTCCGGATTGCCATCATCAATGTCGTATCGATTCCTGCCAACTTCGTTGCCCATTTGATTGCCGGGGTCGCGGGGCTCGTCCTTATGATCCCGTTGATTGCAGTGCTCTGGGTACTTCACCGCGGCTTCCAGCGGCGCAATCGCCTCGCCTGGCAATGGGGGCGGATCACCTCCGCTTTCAGCGGGCTGATAGCAGCGCTGGCTCTGCTGGTACTTGCCCTCGCCCTGCTCGTCTCTTTGGGCAGGTCCGTCCCGGACGCCCCGCCTGGCTGGCTGCTCGCCTACGAATTCATCACATCCGCCGCCCTCCTCTACCAGATACGCCTCCTTTTCACCAGTCTCGGGGAATACCGGACGATGGTGGAGTTCGGTCTTGTCTGCCCCAAGTGCGGCAGCCGTCGTACGAGGGGTGCCGATCTCTTCTTCCGTGCCGTTCGTTGCCACGAGTGCCAGCACCGGTGGACGTCGGGAAGTACCGATCAGGGCTCGGGAGCCGGAGGAGCACACTGCGGCGGTAACGCGGGCTTGGAGGACGCACGCTTAGAAAAGGCCGTTCAGGCGGCCTGGTGGCAACTCACCCAGGACGCCGTCGTGCTAATCGTGGCCCAAACTTGCTTCTTGGGACTGGCCCCGGGCGGGGACCGCCATGCCATACTCCGGTCTGCACTGACCGTTGACACCATCGCCCTCTTCACTCTTGCTCTGCCCGTCCTGTGGATTCTCCTGTTCCCATGGACTTTCACGGACCTCATCCGGGCCTATGCAGGCGTGCCCTCCGAGAATCGTGGCAGCGCGTCCGGGGGCCGGGGCGCCTCTCTCGCCAACCTCTCCTGGTGGGCGATGGCGGCGGCAGTGCTTCTGACAGTGGTATCGACCCGCAGCCTCGGGGGAGTGCGCTTGGAGCTGTCCCCGTTACTCGTTCTGGTCGCTCTGGTTTCCTGGCGTCTGCGAGGGATGGCGTGCTACTGGCTGAGATCTCGTCAGCAACCCAATGACAGCCCCGAGCCGACAACCGAGACGGACGAACCAACACGCGCGGTTCCGCCCGCCGTGCCGCGTACCGCTCCCCGGACGTCCGCCGAACCCACCGAACGAGCGATGGAGATCGTTGACGAGTTGACTCGTTACGGCAGCTTGTCTCATCCCGGTCCTTTGACGGACGAGCTGCTCGCCTTGAACTGCGGTTCGGGGACCATCGTTCTGGAGGCACTTGAGGCCTTCGTTCGGGGCGACCATCCGAATGCCGTGAACCGGCGCGGCGAGACCAACTATCGAGGGCAGGAGGTGCTGATCAGTCTCTTGGTTGCGCTCCGATGCAAGGAGTCCGTTGCACTCCTCCGGGAGCTGGCGGCCGGCTACGCGGGGACCATGGTCTGGGAGGCATCTCAAGTCGGGGAAGCCGCCGCACAGGCAGCGGGCGTGTTGGAGAGCACGCCGGAAGCTCCTGTCGGGAAGCCCGGGAACGAACCGCCGGCAGGGCCACTGGGGGACGCTCCCGACGAAATGCCGGAAGCGAAGCCCGCCGGAGGCGTTTCGCAGACAGGGAAGGCGGTCCATGGAGAGCCATCCGAGTTGCACGGGGATGTTCCTCGGGCCAGGACCGCACTGGCCGGCAACGGAAGCACGTGCGGCAGTCTGGGGCATCGGCCGACGACGTCTGCTCGGCGGACTGCTCGGGACGTTCTTGCTGCGGTGGCTGCCTTGGTTGGCGTACTCGTAGTGGCCGGGGTGACATGGCGTGCCATCGCGCGGCAGTCGGTCTCCTCGGGTGACGCCCCTTCTTCCTCCACGGCACAGCCGCTACGGGAAGTCCACGTGCCTCTGGCCGCCTCCGATCTTCTGCTGCTCACCGACAGTGCTGTACTCTCGGAGTCCTCGTCGGCCGGAGAGCTGTTCGGCTCGTCGGAGGAGTGCATCTTGATCGGGGCGAAGGAGCCGATCTCAGTTGACACGAACGAGAGCAAGAAGACAGCCAACATGCTGCGGCTCAGCAACGGCACACTGCTTCAGGGCACCGGAGCCCTGGTGACGATGGCTCACCCAACCGACGGATCCCGCCTTGACATGACAGCCCGGCACCTATTCCGGGTCCAGGAACCGGGCGACCAACGTCTCTCTGCCATCCGCGCGATCGCTGTGGAGACCCCCATGGGGGAACTGGTCCGGGAGAGCAGGGAGCTGGTCGTCTGCTTGCTGGCTGTGAACGACGACACGCGAGCTCGCCCTCACCTCCTTTTCTTGCTGCGGGATACGAAGCTCACCGACTTGAGGAGCAATCTACTACTGCTACGCGGCGACGCCGGGGAAACACGCATCGCGGTGAGCGACATCACCAATGTGGTGAAGGCGACGAGTACGCCGGATGGCTCCCTCGGGATACCTGGGACCGGATCAACGGTCACGGCGGGACCTCCTCTCACGCGTCTCGATCGGGGGAAACTGGCGGCAAGTGAGCGCGCGACAGCCTCTCCTCCGACACAAGCTGCCCCGAGCGACACCAAGGAGCCCAAACGGCGTGAAGAGTCGCAGAGAGCGCACGGCGGAGAGGGATCGGCAGGCACAATGCCATCTCGTCTCGCCGAGCTCCCACATCAAACGGGCACGAGGGACCACACGGGGCGTGGCGATGGGGAGGACACGCTAGCCTCAGACCGGGTCTGCACTCTCCGCGTCTCCCCTCAATCAGCGAGATCGTTCGCAGAGCTTGCCGACACGCGGTTGTTCGCCTCCCTCGCCCGCCCACCAGAGACGTTGAGTGATCCCTCACTGACCGGGAAGCAGATCGCCTTCCTTGACCTGCGCCACCGCAATGAAAGCGCGTTCGGTCCGTTCGGCAGAGCCCTGACTTTCCTGCAACGGGAAGGTGTATCCACAGACGGCGCGCAGTTGGTCTTCGCCGTGGTCAGTCTGGCCACGGGCAGATATCGTTTGGTGTTCGTGCACGGCGCCCTGGACGATCGGACTGAGGCGGAGCTTGTTTCACATGGCCTGTGCCGTGTCAGACTGCTTCCTGACACCCGGCTGCCCAGGCCGAGGGCTCGGGTTGACACGCCGCTGCGCGAGACCGTCCCGAGCGACCAATCGCCACAGTCTTCGGGTGACCGGTTGCAGGCGGGAGCATTGCGTATCGAGAAGGCGGAACGTCTGTCAGTGCTGCCTACCGGGGTGGATCCTCGGGGAGTGAGGAGTCTGCGGACAGGTGAGGAGTACCTGGTGGTTGCCGTGGAAGGGCCCAAGGGCGCGTCCGTGTTTCTTGAGGCCGGAGCCCTGGCACGCAACTCGTACTTCCTGACCGATGGTGCCAGGCCCACACGCCATCAGTTCGAGTCCGTCCATGCCAACTACGAGAAAGAAGGTCAGGCTGCTTCGACGATCGTACTATGCGGGATCGTCAGGAACTCCGAAGCTGTCGAGGCAGTGTCGTTGGGCTGTTCCGCTTCTGAGACGAAGAAGTTCACGGTGAACTGCCCTGCGACAGTGCAACCAACCACAGAGGCAGGAACTGTCAGGGCCTCCACGAAGGCGCGCAATGCATCCGGAGCGCTCCATACGTCGGGAGATGGCGAGAAGCGTGACGAAACGGCAGTGCGTCCGCCCGTTGTCGAGGCCTGCCTGCAGGTGACCGACAGGGATCCCCCGAAGAGTGGGGAACACTGGCATCTACGGGCGCTGGACATGGACTTTGTCTGGATCGCCTCCCTGGACGCCTGGGTCGGCAAGCATGAAGTCACGAACGAGCAATTCCGATGGTTCCGGCCCGAGCACCGCAGCGGCACGTGCGGTGACCACGACTTGGATGGCAAGAGACAGCCTGTCGTCAACGTGACTCAGCGAGACGCCGTGGAACTTGCTGAATGCCTGACCCGGGCGGAGTCGCAGGCGGGTCGCGTCCCGGAGGGCTACGCCTATCGCTTGCCGTCGCCGCAAGAGTGGCTGGTGTTCGCGCAGTGTGGCGACGGGCGAGCTTTCCCGTGGGGGGCTGACTGGCCGCCGCCGGCCAGGTGGAATTACCACGGACAGGAGGGCGCTGGGAGCTGGACCAAGATCAAAGGGCACCAAGACGGCCATCCGGTCACCTGTGCTGTCGACGAGAGCGCCACCAATCAGTTCGGCCTATGCGGCGTCGGCGGGAATGTATGGGAATGGACCACGGGGACAGACGGTAGGAACTACATCCTGAGGGGTGGTTCTTGGGCGTGCCACAACTACTACTACGTGGGCTGCCGCGACAACCGCTACGAACGCCCGACCACTCGATCGCCGCAGTGCGGGTTCCGACTCGTACTGGGGTCTTCCCAGCCCGGCCGATAACAATTGCGTGAGGCAGTCGGTGGTCTTCCGCCATCTCCCTGCTTCGCCGCTCTGCACTCGCTGCGCTCTTTGGCGGCTCATCTCTTGAGTCTTCTCACTTTTTCTTCTGATCCCACGCAGGATTGTCTCTTTTCCTGCGTAGGAAGGGGCAACGAGACGAAATGGGCACTGAGACGAGCGCAACGCCGAGCCAAGAAGGAAAGAGAGATGAGACACCAGCAACAGAGAAGAATCCTGGCGAACCTGATCACGCAACGTTCACTGGCGAACCGGAGGCACGGCGATCGGTCTCCACGTTCGAGTGGCTCGGCCCTCCTGGCGATTGCGTGCATCCTCTCGATGGCTGCCGGGGCAGTTGGCGGTCTGTCCGCATACCGCGCGGGTCAGCGTGACAGCGAGAGCCCGCGGACCGTGCGTGTTCCGGAGAGACGATACGTCGGTTCGGAAAGGGTCGCGGCACAGCCTGTGCACGCCGCCTACCCCGTGGTTCCTGTCATGTATCCCAGCCCCAGCTTCAGGCAAGAACCTCGGCCGACTACCACGCTTGTTCGAAGAGAGGCTGTCGTTGCTGTCTGCGAACCGGTCAGTTCCGGCCGCTGGCCTGAGAACCGCGGGGTGTCCGTCGGTGTCTCTCGGTCAAAGGTCATCGATGCATTGGGACGTCCGCGATGCACCGGAAGCCGCGGCGGTCGGGAAGCCCTGTTGTATGCAGAAGGAATGGTCGTCGTCAGAGACGGCGAAGTATGTGACATAAAGAGGAAGGCATCCCACAGTTCGCCCCGTCGAGTGGTAGCCATCGCGACCCGAACCGAATATGCGGCCCTGAACTGACCCGACCCCGGGTTTTCGCCAGAGGAGGAAACGCCATGTTCCCGAATACGACAGCTTGCACTCACAGACGGAATGCCCCCGCCTCGCACCGCCATCTTCTCGTTTTCCTGTGCTTCGTTGGGAGTTGCTCCAGCGTTCAGGCGGCGACTGACGTGCCCGCCGGGGACGTATCCGGTACCTGGACGGCCGAGGGGTCACCATACGTTGTTTCCACCGATGTAACAGTGCCGCAAGGGAACACGTTGACGGTAGAGGCGGGCGCGGAGGTACGATTTGCCGCCGGAACCGGAATAGCCGTCTTCGGGAACCTGGTCGTGGGGGGAACCGCGGAGAACCCGGTTAGGTTCACTTCAGTCTCCGGAACACCATCCGTCGGCGACTGGGACGGGATCACAATCCGGGAAACGAGTTACGGCACATCCGTTTCCCATACTGTCGTTGAGTGGGCCACGACCGGGATAAGCTGCATCGAGTGCAGGCCGGTGATCTCGGATTGCGAGGTCCGCAACTGCGCGACGGGCATTTCGGTGTCCGGGTATGCAAACGGCTGTGATGGCGGGTACTCGGCCCCCACCATCAGTCGATGTGACATTCATCACTGCGACGGAGCCGGTGTGTCCTATTGGGGAGCAGCCGGCAGCGTTGGCTGCACGCTGTCGAAAGCCGGAACAGGCGCAGGAACGCTGACTGATTCGCGGGTCCACCACAACGGCACCGGGATCATGCTGTCAGCCTACGACGGCTACCGGAACCACGGTCGCGCGTTGCCGATCATTACACGGTGTGCGATCTTCGCGAACCAGACGGGCGTCAAGTCACACGGAGACGGCAGAATATCGCCGGAGATCGTGAACTGTCTGATCCACAGCAACGGTGGTGCCGGCGTGACTAGCGATGGCTCTCAGGGGATGATCGCGATCCGCAACAGCATTGTGTTTGGGAACAGCGTGGGGGTCGACGCCACGGAAACGGGCCGGGGTCATGTGGAGGCAACCCACAGTAATGTCTGGGCAAATGTCGTGTCTGACTTCGGGGACCTCCTCGGTGACCAGTACGGCGAGCCCAGTTACCTGGACCAGATTGGCCGGTCGGTTGACAGCCGCGGCAATATCAGCGCCGACCCCCTGTTCATCGACGAGGGCGGGGATGATGATGATCCCGCCACGTTCTCAGACAACGACTACCGTCTCCAGATGACGAGCCCCTGCGTCGACGCCGGCGATCCTGCCGATCCCGCAGGCGGCGAGCCGGAGCCGAACAACGGCCTCGTCAACCAGGGACTCTATGGCGGAACGCCGGAAGCCACTGTTTCGCCGTGG
>JGI10211J34971_10000443_pt1 | contig 33694 bp, 47 predicted proteins | sample Etolagsediment_FD_34971 | JGI IMG/M metagenome (IMG submission 34971)
TAAGGTACAAAAATTTTTTCGATATGTATCTCTTTCAGAAAAAAATTTGCAACATATTTCTGACTGGCCAAAACATACTTCCTACTTATTTAAAAAAAATCCAAGAAGTCCAATGTTACTCTCTCCCAAAAAGGAAAAGATTGGGTGTCGTATTCCAGATCATAAAAAAATAAAAAGAACTTTAGAAAATTTAAATTTTCCTATTACGTCAACCAGTGCAAACTTTTCTGGCCAAATAAGTTTAAAGTTATGGAGACATTGTTGCAGAAAGTTTTCTAGCAAATCTTGTATCATAATGAATGAAAGGGTAGGAAATTACAAAAGACCCTCAACAATTATTGATTTTGAAACCAAAAAAATAATTAGGAAATAATATTGGTTAACAAAGAATTAGTGAACGATAAGTTTCAATTGCTCCAGCATAAGATTATTGAAACAATAGAAATGACAGAATCTAAAACCTTTCTTCATGACTCATGGCAAAGGCCTGAGGGTGGTGGAGGTAATACCTGCATCCTTGAAAATGGGGAGGTTTTTGAAAGAGCAGGAATTGGATTTTCCCATGTTCATGGCTCTCAACTCCCTCAATCCGCCACTCATGCACATCCCGAGATAGTTAATCGAAAATGGGAAGCTATGGGTGTTTCACTTGTTTTCCATCCTTTTAACCCCTTTATTCCTACAGTGCATCTAAATGTTCGTTTTTTTGTTGCATCAAAAGAGGGACATGATGATATCTGGTGGTTTGGAGGTGGTATGGACTTAACTCCGTATTACCCATTTGAAGAGGACGTGATTCATTTTCATCAAACTTTAAAAGATGGATTAGATAAATTTGACACGAGTCTTTATGCTAATTACAAGAATCAATGTGACGACTACTTTTTTTTAAAACATAGAAATGAACCCAGAGGAGTGGGTGGAATATTCTTTGATGATTTAAACAAATTTGGTTTTGCAGATACCTCGAAATTTGTTTTTTCGATCGGGGATTTATTTTTAAATGCTTATATGCCAATTGTACAAAAAAGAAAAAAAGAAAAATTTACGGAACATCATAAAAATTTTCAGCATTACCGAAGAGGAAGGTATGTTGAATTTAATCTTCTCCAAGATCGTGGAACATTGTTTGGCATTCAATCTAAAGGAAGAACTGAATCTATCCTCATGTCTATGCCGCCCAAAGTAAACTGGAGTTATGATTGGACTCCTGAGAAAGGTAGTGCAGAAGAAAAACTTTATAAAAATTTTTTAATTAAAAAAGATTGGTTAAAAAATGTTTGAACGGCTATTTAGAAAAAAAAGTATTAATGCTGGAGCAAGCGGTCTAAAAAGATGCCTCTCCAGCTTTGACCTAACTCTGTTAGGAATAGGCTGTATTATTGGAACTGGTATCTTTGTTCTAACAGGTATTGCAGCCGCCAATCTTGCTGGCCCTGCGGTAGTTTTATCATTTGTTATCTCAGGTCTAGCCTGTACCTTTGCAGCTCTGTCTTATGCCGAACTTTCCTCTTCAGTGGGTGGATGTGGAAGTGCTTACGGCTATGCTTACGTTACTTTTGGTGAGCTTATTGCGTGGATGATTGGCTGGATTTTGTTGTTGGAGTATGGAATGTCAATTGCTGCAGTAGCCAATGGTTGGTCAGGTTATTTTCAGGGTGCGTTAACATCAATAGGACTAGAAATTCCTGAAGCATTATCGAAAGGTCCAAGCCAGGGAGGATTGATTAACTTACCGGCTTCATTAATCATAATCCTAATTATGATTTTGCTCATCATCGGTGTTAAAGAAAGTGTTAAATTTAATGCTCTTATGGTTCTTGTAAAATTAATAGCCATATTCACATTTATATTTGTTGCTGCTTTTAATGTTGATATTTCTAATTGGCAACCCTTCATGCCTTATGGATGGTTTGAAAAATTAGACAATGGAAACACAATTGGTGTCCTTGCAGGAGCATCTATTGTCTTTTTTGCTTACGTAGGTTTTGATGCGGTATCAACTGCAGGCGATGAGGCTATCAATCCTCAACGTGACCTCCCACGAGGAATTATTTATTCATTAATTTTTTGTACCATCATCTATATTATTGTTTCAGCTTTATTGACAGGCGTTGTGAATTACCAAGAGCTGGATACATCATCCCCTGTCGCTTATGCTTTAATGAAAATCGGATTCAAAGGGGCATCGGCTCTTGTTGCTACTGGAGTTATATCCGGACTTACGACAGTAATCCTGGTGCTTTTTTATGCTTTAACCAGAATTCTTCTGGCTATCAGTAATGATCAGCTGATTTCTAAAAAATTATCTTTGATCAACAATAAAACTAAAACGCCCGTACGTATAATTTTAATCACAGGGGTCTTGATATCAATTATTGCAGGATTGATTCCCCTCGGCGACTTAGCTGAAATTGTTAACATCGGCACACTAACTGCATTTATTTTTGTTTGTATCGGTGTGATCAGAATAAGAAGTCAAAACATTATTAAATCACAAAAGGTTTTCAAAAATAAATATCACCCGTTAATTCCTGTATTAGGAGTTCTATCTTGCTCTTCTCTCATCTTTTTTCTTCCCACAGACACGTGGTTGAAATTTATTGTTTGGAATCTAATTGGCTTGGTAATCTACTTTATGTACGGGTTTAAGAACAGCAAATTAAATTGATAAGATCCAGGTAACTATCTTTTCAATATCTTTTTCTTTTAATTGGGGATGTGGAGGCATCGGTACATTACCCCAATTACCTTTTCCGCCATCTTTTATTTTTTTTACAAGCATGGATTTTGCTGTTTTATCTTGCTTATATTTTTTGGAAACATCTTGGTAAGATGGGCCTAAAACTTTAGTTTTTACAGAATGGCAAGCTAAACATCCACTCTCCTGAGCTAGCTGCTTACCAATTTCATCAGCATGTAAAAAGGAGAAGGTAAGCATTAATGGAATAAGTAGGATTATTTTTTTCATTTAAACTTTGTCTAACTAATTAAGATTAAGTTCCAACGGGATTGATAAGTTTTATATGTTTTAATATTCTTGGACTGCAATTTCAGAGCCGATAGTATGAGATTTTCCTGGATATATGACAACATTATTTTCTAACGCATTAACTGCTTCAACACAAACCATTCTTCGCCATTCAGCATCAGTTCCCATGTCACCCATTTTTTTTGCCTTACTCTCCCCTGGTGTCCAGATTACTGTGGAATTGCTGTTTGATTTTTTAACGGTAATCACTCTATTAAATTTTTCATCCTCAATGAAGCAGTCGTTACTGTTATTCAAGTAAACTTTATCAAATTCAGAGCCACTAAAAGTAATGACTTCCCCTTCTATATCTTTTTTAAAATTATTTACCTTATCAGTTAGGACCGCACTTTCTAAACCTTTTATTTTAATATTTTCGATATCGGAGATATAAAAATAAGTATGAAAACCCTCGGAAATAACAAATGGAAAACTTGAGTTATTTGTTGTCGTTAGATTCATACTTAAACTTTCACCAATAATAATTATCAGCTCTAATGTAAAGTCATAAGATAATTGTTTTCTTACCTCTTGTGTAGGCATCATTTTTAATGCTAATTTTGTTGCACCATTTTTTAAATCTTCAGATTTAACAAGCTCCCAAGGAATGACTCTTGCAAAACCATGAATACAAAAACTGTTATCTGTAGGATGCTGACCAAACCATGGCCAAATAATAGGTACACCACCTCTGATTGACCTTCCTTTTTCAAAGCGGGCATTCGTTGAAAGCCATAAAATATCTTCCGTTGCTGACTTAGGTCGCCACCAAGACACATGAGCTCCTTGCAAAGAGACAGTCGCCTCAGCAAGTGGATTGTCAATTTTAAGATATTGCAATCCATTACTTTCTTCAATTTTTAAGTACTTTGATGTCATTTTATGATGATTTGATTTGATTAATATCCCGCACTGCACCCTTAGCTGCACTGGTTGTCATTAGCGCATACGCTTCTAATGCTTGTGATATTTTTCTCTCTCTTGGTTGAGGTTTCCATGCTTGGGCACCTTTACTTTCCATACGATGTCTTCTTTTTTGAAGCTCATCATCCGATAAAGAAACATTGATACTCCTATTAGGAATATCAATCACGATTTCATCCCCCTCTTCAACCAAACCAATTTCTCCACCTTCAGCAGCTTCAGGGGAGACATGCCCAATACTCAGACCCGATGTACCTCCAGAAAATCTACCATCTGTCAAAAGAGCACATAATTTACCGAGACCTTTAGATTTAAGATATGAAGTTGGATACAACATTTCTTGCATACCCGGCCCGCCCTTGGGACCCTCATAAGTAATAAGCACAATATCCCCCTCTTTAATTTGATCGCCAAGGATTGCCTTAATCGATGCTTCTTGAGACTCAAAAAGCCTTACTCTGCCAGTAAATTTTAAAATATCTTCATCAACACCGGCAGTTTTAACAATACAGCCCTCCTTCGCAATATTTCCATATAAAACAGCTAATCCACCATCCTGGGAATAAGCATTTTTTATATTTCTAATACATCCGCCTTGACGATCATCATCCAATGTTGGCCACAATTTGTTTTGTGAAAAGGCCTGAGTTGTTCTCACGCCACCGGGAGCTGCTCGAAAAAAATTTTTTATTTTTTCATCCTCTGTCGTCACTATGTCATATGTCTGAATGGCTTCTCCCATAGTTTTTGAATGAACAGTTGGTACATCTCGATGAATGAGATCGCCTCTATTAAGCTCAGCTAAGATTCCAAAAACTCCTCCGGCTCTATGAACATCTTCCATGTGATATTTTTGAGTTGCCGGAGATACCTTTGCAACACATGGTGTTTTTCTTGAAATCTGATCAATATCGCTCATCGTGAAATCCACTTCTGCTTCTTTTGCCGCTGCTAGAAGATGAAGAACAGTATTGGTCGAACCGCCCATTGCCACATCAAGTTTCATTGCATTCTCAAATGCTTTTTTTGAACCAATTGATCTAGGCAAAACAGAGCTATCATTCTCTTCGTAGTGCCTTTTAGTGATCTCAACAATTCTTTTGCCCGCCTCAAGGAATAAATTTTTTCTAGCTTCATGAGTTGCAAGCGTTGACCCGTTACCAGGCAAACTTAATCCAAGCGCTTCTGTTAAACAGTTCATTGAATTTGCTGTAAACATTCCTGAACAGGAACCACATGTTGGGCAGGAAGATCTTTCCAAGCTTTCAAGTTGAGATTCAGAAACATTATTATCTCCAGAGGCAATCATCGGACTCACCAAATCAACCTTAACTTCTTCAATACCCCACTTAACTTTTCCAGCTTCCATTGGGCCGCCTGATACAAAAATTGTTGGAATATTTATTCGCATCGCAGCCATTAGCATCCCTGGAGTTATTTTGTCACAATTTGAAATGCACACCATCGCATCTGCACAATGGGCATTGACCATATATTCAACTGAATCTGCTATCAGGTCTCTACTAGGCAGGCTGTACAGCATGCCATCATGTCCCATCGCAATACCATCATCAACCGCAATGGTATTAAATTCCTTGGCTACACCACCATTTTTTTCAATTTCACTGACAACCAGCTGACCTAGATCTTTTAAATGAACATGGCCTGGTACAAACTGAGTAAAAGAATTAACTACTGCAATGATAGGTTTTTCAAAATCGCCATCACCCATCCCCGTTGCTCTCCAAAGGGCCCTAGCTCCAGCTTGGTTTCTTCCATGTGTTGTAGTATGTGATCTATATTTTGGCATTATGCTTCCTTAAAAAAACATTATAATATGACGATGGTTAACTACCCAGAAATAAATCCTATTGCTGTGGATCTTGGAATAATTAAAGTCCACTGGTACGGATTAATGTATTTCTTTGCTTTTATTTTATTTATCCAGCTTGGAAAATATAAAATCAAAAATCATCCAAACCCAAGCAATTTAAATGAGAAAATCCTTGACGATTTATTCTTCTATGGCGCGCTGGGCGTCGTTTTAGGTGGACGTCTAGGATACGTTTTATTCTATCAACCAGTGTATTTTTTTTCAAACCCATTTGAGATTTTTGCAGTCTGGCAAGGTGGAATGTCTTTTCACGGAGGTTTATTGGGCGTAATTGGTGCATTAATCTTTATTGCAAATCGATATAAAAAAAAATGGTTAGAGTTAACTGATTTTGTAGCTCCCCTTGTTCCACTGGGTTTGGGTTTAGGAAGATTAGGTAACTTCATAAATCAAGAACTGTGGGGTCGCCCAACAGATATCGCATGGGCAATGATCTTTCCCAACGTTGATAGCATTCCTAGACACCCCTCTCAGTTATATCAATTTTTCCTTGAAGGGATACTACTCTTCTTAATACTCTGGGCAATATCTAGCAAACAAAGAAAGATTGGCTATATTTCTGGATTATTTTTGATTTTTTATGGCTTCTTTAGGATTGTTGCTGAGTTCTTTAGAGAGCCTGATTCTCATATTGGTTTACTTATAAATTTCTTCAGTTTTGGGCAAATACTTTGCATTCCAATGGTACTTGTCGGTATTTATCTCATTAAACCTAGCAACAACGATTAATCTTATTCCATTTTTTTTCAATTTGATGGAGATAAAATTCTTTTTGGGTCATTAGTTTACGGGGTGCGTGCCTGTTCTGAGCATCTTTGAGGTATCTTTGGTAATGATTCTCCCCAGCCAATTCTTTCAAGAAGTAAAAAATATTCTNAAATAGTTTTTTCACTATGTTTTCTCCAAAAAATAAGCTTGAAAACATCAAACACCACAATCCATAAGATGANCACTAATATGGAAACAATCACCACATTAAGATGAAGATTAAAAGATAATTGTTGCAATACATTAATATCAATATTTGAAGAATTACTCATGATTTGATTTTCTATATTTTTTGCTGCAGATAAAAACCCAACTCTTACATCGCTACTAAAAATCTTCTCAAAGGCTGCCGTCGTTGTGATCACTAACAACCATATGAGCGGAATCCCAGTAATTAAGGCATAAATTTTATTTCTATATTTTAGGATCATAGCAGTGACTACACATAATGCTATCGCAGCCAGCATTTGATTTGCAATCCCAAATAAAGGCCATAAAATATTCACTCCGCCATTAGGATCAATCACACCGATATACAAAAAATAACCCCAGCATAAAACAACAAATGAACTTGTTAAGATATTCGAAGTGACCGATGAATGGTTGCCAAGGGGTTTATAGTAGTTTCCTAAGATATCTTGTAGCATGAAGCGTCCAACCCGCGTTCCAGCATCTAAAGTGGTTAAAATAAAAACGGCTTCAAACATGATGGCAAAGTGATACCACATGGCTAACAAATGCTGACCAAAGGCCTCAGCAAAAATAGTTGCCATGCCAACAGCCAGAGATGGTGCTCCACCCGTTCTAGCAAATAAGGTGCTTTCCCCAACATCGTCAGCTAATTGTTGCATTTGCTCCAGGGTTACACTAAAGCCCCAACTGTTAATAGTTTCAATCGTTTCTGCTACCGTTGCACCTACAATTCCTGGAGGACTATTAATTGCAAAATAAACACCAGGCTCTAAAACACAGGCTGCGACAATGGCCATAATGGCCACAAAACTCTCAAGCAACATACCACCATAACCTATCATGGGAATATATTTTTCATTTGTTATTAGTTTTGGTGTTGTGCCTGATGAAATTAGAGCATGAAAACCTGAAATCGCACCACAGGCAATCGTAATAAAAACAAACGGAAAGAGCGAACCACCAAAAATTGGCCCCGAACCATCAACAAACTGTGTAACGGCAGGCATATTTATTTCAGGTCTTATGATAACAATAGATATAGCAAGAAAAATAACTGTGCCTAATTTTACAAATGTCGACAAGTAATCTCTGGGTGCAAGAAGAAGCCAAACAGGAAGNACAGCGGCACAAAAACCGTAGATAATAACTGCGTAGGCAAGGGTTAAACCATCATGATCAAAAAAGCCTCTGAGAGATTCAGATTGATCAATCTCTCCTCCATAGTAAACTGCGCATAAGAGAAGAAAAATTCCTATGCCTGTTGCTTCTAGGACTCGGCCTGGTCTAATGTTTTTTAAATAAAGTCCGATAAGAATCGCTATCGGGATGGTGGCAGCTACTGTAGATGTAGCCCATGGACTATGCTTCATTGCGTTAACAACAACTAAACCAAGCACAGCAATAAGAATTATCATTATCACAAAGGTACCCAACTGAGATGCTATTCCAGCAAGTTTGCTTAACTCATCCCGCGCCATTTGCCCCAGACTTTTTCCATTCTTTCTAATTGAGAAGAATAATACGGACATGTCCTGAACAGCCCCGCCGAGGACACCACCAACCAAAATCCAAATTGTCCCAGGCAGATAACCAAATTGTGCAGCCAGGGTTGGGCCGACTAATGGGCCTGGACCGGCAATAGCAGCAAAATGGTGGCCAAAGACAATCCACTTGTCAGTGGGGATGAAATCCTTGCCATCATTATTTCTAACTGAGGGAGTAATCTTACTAGAATCGATCACAAGAGCTTTCGCAGCGATCCATGCAGCATAAAATCGATAAGCGATGAGATAAATACAAACAGCGGCAATAATAAACCAGATTGCATTGATCGACTCATCACGAGCCAGAGCAATAAAAGAGAAGGCAATAGCTCCGGCAATACTAATTAGAAACCAAATTATTTTTTTCATTTAAAAACTAATAGACATTTTTTTTAAATCATCATCCACTATCATTTCTGAAGATTTATTATATAGCTTTAAACCTACATGCAAAGTCACAAATGCATCTAAAATATCATCATCCTTAACAAATTTTTTGGGATAGAGCGCTCTGTATCTATCAAAGCTAAAATTTTTAAATCTTTTATTTATCAATTTCACTCTTATTTCAAAACCTTCTTTATCTTTCTTCTTTTGGGACAAAACTTGATTGTTATTTAAATTCATAAAAGCTAACTCGGGGTGTGATTCAAAAATATTGATTTGAGGATGGTTCTTCAAAAAACTTTGGACCTCACGTATTTTAGGGAATAAATTAAAGCTTTGGACGCTTAGTTTTTTTCCAGTAAGTTTAAAGTTTTCTGATGAAGCTAAAGTATAATCATTTTTAACCAAAACATTCTTGGCTGGAGCACTAAAGATCGTAGATGCTCTCCTCCCCAGTAATTTTCTTGCTTTTTGATCAACAGAACGAGGTCCGTTCTGTAAAATCACGGGCATATCAATTGCAATTATTTTAGGCTCATCATATATTTGATTAATTTGCTCAAGACGGTCAATTAATCTTAATTCAACCTTGCTAGTTTTTAAATTTTTTGATGCAGACACCCAGCCCGCCGAACATCCATCAAGACCAATAATTGTAGGCATTTTTGTTATAATATTTAGATGCAAAAAACTATTATACTTGGTGTTTCCGGTGGTATTGCCGCATATAAATCTGCTGAGCTGGCACGTCTGCTAGTTAAAAGTAATATCAATGTTCAAGTGGTAATGACTGATGCAGCTAAAAAGTTCATTACGCCCCTTACTTTTCAAGCAATAACAAACAACAAGGTTCTCACCAATGAGGATTTTTGGACCACTAATTCGAATGAAACGATGGAGCATATTCATGTTTCAAGGAATGCTGATCTTATTCTTATTGCACCAGCAACAGCTAATTTTATTGCAAAAATAAATCAGGGTATCTGTGATGATCTTCTAACAAATATTTGTGCTGCAAGAAATTGTAACCTTGTTATTTGTCCTGCAATGAATACCTATATGTTCATGAACCCTCCAAACCTAAGAAATATAGAGCAATTGAAAAATGATGGAGTAGCTTTTATTGGTCCTGAAATAGGTAATCAAGCATGCGGGGAAACGGGCCTTGGGAGACTTACTGAACCACAAGATATATTAATAAATCTTAACCGGTTTTTATCAAACTCAAAACTAAAAGATCTAAGAATTTTAATATCAGCGGGCGCAACCTCTGAAAATATCGATGATGCACGAACGATTACCAATCATAGCTCTGGGAAAATGGGTATTTCAATAGCCAACGAAGCTTTTGACCAAGGCGCACAAGTAACTCTAATTAAAGGTAAAACAGAAGTGTTGCCACATAAAGGAATTAAGATAGTTGAAGCAAATAATCATAAGGAGATGGAACAAAGTGTGCTTAATGAGGCATCAAGACATGATATTTTTATTAGTGTTGCCGCTGTTTCAGATTACAAAGCAGATCATGTTTTTCCAGGTAAAATCAAAAAAGATGAAAATGTCCTTAACTTAAAATTAGTTAAAACAAGTGATATCTTAAAGTCGACAAAAAAATTATTTCCAAATCTTTTTTGTGTAGGATTTGCGGCAGAAAGTAATAATTTAATTAACTATGCTAAACAAAAATTGGTTGAAAAAAACCTAGATATGATCATCGCCAATGAGCTCCAAAAAACTATGGGTGAAGATACAGCTGAAGTGATTATTCTGGACAAGAAACAAGAAAAAATTCTACCCAAAATGGAAAAAAAACTTTTAGCGAACAGCATTCTTGCTGAAATTTACGACAGGTTTAAAACCAATGAAAATTAATGTAGATATTAAAATTATCAATGAAATGATCAAAGACCATCTGCCAGATTATGGATCAATAGGTTCTGCTGGATTAGATTTGAGGGCCTGCATCAATGAGGAAATGACAATTAAACCTGGAGAAACAGCTTTAATTCCAGCCGGGTTTGCAATGTTCTTAAAAAATCCTGACTATGCTGCCTGTATTTTGCCGAGATCAGGCTTGGGGCACAAACATGGTATCGTTCTAGGTAATTTAGTAGGTTTGATTGATTCTGATTATCAGGGTGAATTAATGGTGTCATGTTGGAATAGATCTAGTGAAAATTTCACCGTCAATCCTCTTGATCGCATCGCGCAAATGATTATTGTTCCAGTCATGCAGGCTAATTTAAATATAGTGAAAGATTTTGAGGCAACCGACAGAGGATCGGGAGGCTTTGGAAGCACTGGTAAGAACTAAAAAACACTTGGTTTTAGGCCCATTTTATGGTTTAATATCGATCTTTCAAAATTAAGTTAAGAGTTTTATTATGGCAAAAGAATGTCAAGTTACAGGCAAGAAACCAGTAAGCGGAAACAACGTTTCGCATGCAAATAACAGAACTAAGCGTCGTTTTATGCCAAACCTTCAAAATAAAAAGTTTTGGGTTGAAAGTGAAAATCGTTGGGTTTCTTTAAAAATAACTAATGCAGCATTAAGAACTATTGATAAGCTAGGTATTGATGCAGTGATAGCTAAAATGAAAGCTGAAGGTAAAAAGGTATGAGAGAGAAAATCAAATTAGAATCTACCGCTGGTACTGGTCACTTCTACACAACGACCAAAAACAAAAAAAATACGCCTGATAAAATGGAGATTAAGAAATTTGATCCAAAGGCTAGGAAACACGTCATTTACAAAGAAAATAAAATTAAGTAATACTTCTATAATTTTTCTTTGTTAACAATCTCAACAGTTCTATAAGGGTAAGGTATTTCGATACCTTCCTCTTGAAATTTCTTCCAAATCTTACGATTTATATCAGATTTAAGACCCCAAGAGCCCTCTTCAGGATCAACAATATAAAAAGATAACAACAAATCAATACCGCTATCACCAAATCCTCTCAAATATGTTGCAGGTTCTGGATCTTTTAAAACTCTCTTTTCAGATTTTGCTGCATTCAACATGATTTCAAAAGCTTTATCCACTGAAGACTTATAGCTAATTTGCACCTCAATTGATATTCTAGCTTTACGATCGGAAAACGAGTGATTGATAATATTTTCTGATATCAAAGTCTCGTTTGGTATGATTACCTCAATACCATCTAATTTTCTTAAGACAGTATATCTAGAACGGATTAGAGTAACTACACCATAGTGTTCACCAACAAGCAAAATATCACCTATATGGATTGATTTATCCATTAATATAATAAATCCACAAACATAGTTACTAGCTATTTTTTGAAGCCCAAAAGCTAGGCCGACTCCAAATGCACCTCCAAGAACACTCAGGAAAGTAAGGTTAATTCCAATGGATGATAATGAAACTACAACCGCGATAAAATATAAAAATATTCGAAAAACTTTTCCTAACATTACTCGAGCATTGGGGTCGAGTTGTGAAGTTGTTAATAATTTTTTTTCAATAAACCTGCTTATTATCATAGCAATTAAAATAGCTATAAAAATTGCAAAAACTGCTTGAATCATAACTAAAAGTGATAATTTTTGCTCCCCTATTTTAAATGTAATGCTATCTAGCGCATCAATAATTTGAGGAAGTATTCCTGATATCTGCAAGAGGAAAAGAACCCAAATTATTATTGAAATTAAGTTTTCAAGCGAGCGAACTATGGAGTTTTGATTTGTTAAAAATCGAACCAAGTAAACAGATGTCCTTATAATCAAAAGAGCAATCAGTAGTTTCTGGCCAAACAACAACAATCCTTGTACAAAGAATAATGATGTTATTGTTTGTGCAATACCTATTAATATTATTGAGCATAGTGGAAATAATATCCTTACCAGACCATCTTTTAAAATTTTTGATTTTGCTTTATTAGATACAAGTCTTTTTAAATTATCAGCAACAAAGTAATAAGATAACAAGAGCGAGGATAAAAGAATTAAAAATTCAATTAATGTATAAAAATTTAAATAATCGTCAAAACTAGATAATTGAAAATTCATAAAATTAAATTAATATTAATGTTGCTAGACCCAGGAAAATAAAAAATCCCCCACTGTCGGTCATAGCTGTAATTAAAACACTCGATCCAACTGCTGGATCCCTGCCTGACTTACTTAATGTGAAAGGTATCATAACACCCATTATAGCTGCAAGAATTAAATTTAAAGTCATTGCGGTTGTCATAACTATAGCCAAGCTTGAATTTCCGTAAAGATAGAATGCGATAAATCCAAGGACACCTCCCCATAAAATCCCATTAAGTATTGCTACACCAATCTCTTTGAATAATAATTGCCGCAAATGACTTACAGACACTTGCCCAAGTGCAATCGCTCTCACAATCATTGTTGTTGTTTGATTGCCAGAGTTTCCTCCAACTCCTGCAACAATAGGCATTAATGCAGCCAGGGCAACTACTTTTTCAATTGAACCTTCAAAAACACCAATTACTCTGGATGCAATTAAGGCAGTGATTAGATTAATTGCCAACCATGCCCATCTATTTCTTACTGATTTCCAAATAGAAGAGAAGATATCCTCGCCTTCTCGTAAACCAACCATAGATAATGCATTGTTATCAGTTTCTTCACGAATATAATCCATCACAGCATCCACTGTAATTCTTCCAACTAATTTATTTTGATCATTAACAACAGGAGCTGTTACAAGGTCATATCTCTCAAATGCTTTTGCAGCCTCCGCAGCGTCATCAGTATCCTTAAATAAAACAGCATCCTGAGCCATTACATCTTTCACCATCAATTCAGGCTCATTCACGACTATTTTTTTTAAGGAAAGCACTCCTAAAATTTTTTGCAATCGATTTACAACAAATAATTTATCGGTGAGCTCTGGAAGTTTTTTTATCTTTCTTAGATATCTTAGAGCCACTTCCAATGAAATATCATCTCTTATCGTTACTATATCAAAGTCCATTAAAGCCCCAACTTGATCCTCAGGGTAAGATAAAGCTGATTCTAGTCTTTCTCTATTATTACTATCTAAACTTTGCAGAAGGTCTTGAAGGACATCTTCTGGAAGATCGGCTGCAATATCTGCAATTTCATCAGTGTCAAGCTGTTCAGCAGCGGCTAATAACTCCGTACTGTCCATATCGGCAATCAGTGTTTGACGAACACTATCCGAAACTTCCAGAAGAATTTCACCGTCTCTATCCGCTCTAACAAGATCCCATACAATCAACCTATCATCTAAGGGCAATGATTCTAGAATAAAGGCAACATCAGCTGAGTGAAGAGAGTTAAGAAGTTTGCCTAAAGATGATAGATTCTGCTTTTGTACCAAATTTTTAATTAACTTCTGTTTTGGCATTTCTTGCTTATCAACTAAATCCTCTACGATCTTGTTTTTCCCTAGAAGATCGTTAACATCCTTTAGTAGCTTGCTTAAATTTTCTTTATTTTTTGGATCCATAGAGTTTTAATTTAATTATGATTTATTTATCTAAATAATCAAAACATTAATTACAAAAAAAAAGCCGGCATTACCGGCTTTTATCGAAAAATAAGTAGATTNNTTTTTTCTCAGCTGCTGGTTTAGCTGCTTTTTTCTCAGCTGCTGGTTTAGCTGCTTTTTTCTCAGCTGCTGGTTTAGCTGCTTTTTTCTCAGCTGCTGGAGCGTCGTCAACTTTCTCAGCTACTAATGGTCTATCCACAAGCTCAACAAAGGCCATTGGTGCATTATCACCTTTTCTAAAACCACATTTTAATATTCTTAAATAACCGCCATTACGCGTTTTATATCTTGGGCCTAATTCAGCAAATAATTTTGCAACTACCTCATCATTTCTTAATTGAGCAAAAGCTTTTCTCTGGTTATGAACAGAACTCTCTTTTGCTAACGTAATTAATGGTTCCGCATACTTGCGAAGCTCTTTAGCTTTTGGAAGTGTTGTTCTAATAACTTCATTAGCAAGTAAAGATGCAGCCATATTTTTAAACATAGCTTTACGATGACTACTTGTTCGATTTAATTTTCTATGACTGTTTCCGTGTCTCATAATATTTCCAAAATTTAGTTAGTTTCAATACCTTGTGGTGGCCAATTGTCGACTTTCATACCAAGCGATAAGCCTTTAGTAGCTAATATATCTTTAATTTCATTGAGTGATTTTCTACCAAGATTTGGTGCTTTTAAGAGGTCGTTCTCCTGTCTTTGAATTAAATCACCTATGTAATAAATATTTTCTGCTTTCAAGCAATTAGCTGAGCGAACTGTTAATTCAAGATCATCCACAGGTCTTAAAAGAACAGGATCAATTTGAGGTGCTTGCTGAACTTCAACCTCAGTTAATTCACTTTCTAAATTTGCAAAAACAGATAATTGACCCATTAGAATTCTAGCGGCATCTCTGATAGCTTGTTCTGCATCAACTACACCGTTAGTTTCAACATCCATAATTAACTTATCAAGATCTGTTCTTTGTTCAACGCGAGCACTTTCAACCAAATAACTCACTTTAACAATAGGGCTAAAAGAAGCGTCAATCATTAAGTGACCAATTACATTATCCTGATCTTTATTGATACGCTGAGGAACAGGTTGATAGCCACGTCCCATTTCAACTTTAGCTTCAATATTAAGATTGCCACCTTTGTTAACATTTGCAATTACTAAATCTTTATTAACAATCTCAACGTTATGAGGAAGCTCGAAATCAGCTGCGGTCACTTCACCTTCAGAGTCTTTTTTTAAGTGAATTGTTGCTTCTGCACCGTCATGAATTTTAAGTGCAACTTTTTTTAAGTTTAATAAGATATCCACCACATCTTCTTGAACACCATCAATTGTTGAGTATTCGTGAACTACGCCATCAATTTTTACTTCTGTAATAGCAAAACCAGGAATAGAAGAGAGCAAAACTCTCCTTAATGCATTGCCTAATGTAAAACCAAAGCCACGTTCCATCGGCTCAAGAACTACCTTTGCTCTATTTGGATTAACTAAATCAACTTCAACAATTCGAGGTTTTAAGTACTCTGTTGGACTATTTTGCATAAAAATCCTTATAAAATATTTAGCTTATTTTGAATACAATTCAACAATTAAAGATTCGTTAATTGTTGGTGGTAAATCATCTCTTTGTGGTTTATTTTTAAATGTTCCAGTTAGTTTTTTAACATCGAACTCAACCCATTCAGGGAAACCTCTTTCATCGGCAGCCTCTGTTGCTGCTTTAACTCTTAACTGATTTTTAGAAGCTTCTGCAACTGCAACCTGATCACCAGGTTTAACTTGATATGACGGGATATTTACTCTATTACCATTAACGGTAATTGAATTATGCCTCACAAGCTGTCTAGATTCAGATCTAGATACTCCAATTCCCATTCTGTAAACAACGTTATCTAGTCTGGATTCTAAAAGTTGCAATAGGTTTTCACCTGTAACGCCTTTTAAACGATCTGCTTCTGCATAATATGAACGGAATTGTTTTTCTAAAATACCGTATATTTTTCTTAATTTTTGTTTTTCACGTAATTGGACGCCGTAGTCAGACAATCTTCCACCTCGTCTTTGACCGTGTTGGCCAGGTGGGTAACTTCTTTTTTCAATTCCGCATTTGTCAGTGAAGCATTTTTCACCCTTCAGAAAAAGCTTTTCACCTTCTCTGCGGCATTGTTTACATTTTGGATCTAGGTTTCTTGCCAACTTTAATCTCCTTAAATTCTTCTTTTCTTAGGTGGTCTACAGCCGTTATGAGGAACTGGTGTAACGTCTTGAATCGCTGTAATCTTCAACCCTATTGAATTGAGTGCGCGAACTGAAGATTCTCTTCCTGGGCCAGGGCCTTTGATTCGAACTTCAACATTTTTCACTCCATACTCTTGAGCAGCTTTTCCAGCTGCTTCTGCTGCTACCTGCGCAGCAAATGGTGTACTTTTTCTAGAGCCTTTAAACCCAGCTCCACCTGACGTAGCCCAAGATAAAGCATTACCTTGCCTATCAGTTATAGTAATAATTGTATTATTAAATGATGCATGAACGTGAGCTATGCCTTCAGCAACGTTCTTTTTAATTTTTTTCTTTACTCTAGTATTAGATTTTGCCATATCAATTTAGCCTTTATTTTTTAATAGCACGGATCGGACCTTTTCTGGTACGTGCATTTGTTTTTGTTCTTTGACCTCTAACAGGCAGCCCTCTTCTGTGTCTTTGGCCTCTATAGCAATTAAGATCCATGAGGCGCTTGATATTCATGGTAACTTCTCTTCTTAGGTCACCTTCAATCTGATATTTTGCAATCTCATTTCTTAATTTTTCAACAGCAGCATCATCTAAATCTTTGATTTTAGTTGCCGCATCAACGCCAACAGATTTACAAATGTTTTGCGCCGTTGTTCTTCCAATACCATAAATAGCTGTTAATGCTATATCTGCATGCTTATTATCTGGTACGTTTACACCTGCTATACGAGCCATAATTTCTCCAAAATATTAGGCAATTTACTAAAAATAAAGCCGTAAATTATATCAATTTTTGTGTGAATATACAATTAGTTAACCTTGTCTTTGTTTATGACGAGGGTCCTTACAAATTACTCGAACAACTCTTCTTCTTCGAATAACTTTGCAGTGTCTACACAATGCTTTTACTGATGCTCTCACTCTCATAATCTTTCCTTATTTACTCTATTTTTTACTTCTCTCTAAAAGTAATTCTGCCTTTAGTTAAATCATAAGGCGTCATCTCAACTGTAACTTTATCTCCGGGAAGTATTCGTATGTAGTTCATGCGCATCTTGCCGGATATAAAACCTAATACCTCATGTCCATTTTCTAACTTAACTTTAAAAGTTGCATTCGGTAGGTTTTCTAAAATTTCGCCCTGCATTTCAATGATATCTTCTTTAGCCATTACCTTATCATTCCTTGTTGTCCACGGAAGTTTGCTTTTTTAAGTAAACTATCATATTGATAGGACATCATTTGTGATTGCACTTGCGTCATAAAATCCATTGCAACAACTACAATAATCAACAATGATGTTCCACCAAAATAAAATGGGGTATTAAACTTTAAAATTAAAAACTCAGGAAACAAACAAACCAAAGTAATATATATTGCACCGACAAGCGTTAATCTACCCATTATGGTGTCAATAAATTTTGCTGTTTGCTCTCCTGGTCTTATACCAGGAACAAAAGCACCTGCTCTTTTTAAATTGTCAGCAGTTTCCTTAGGATTGAACTGAAGAGCAGTGTAAAAATAACAGAAAAAGACAATAGCAACAGCAAACAGAAAAATATAAATTGGTTGACCGGGCGACAACAGTGCAGAAATATCTTTTAACCAAAAGAAACTTTCATTTGATCCAAACCACCCAGCGATTGTAGCAGGGAAAAGAATTACACTTGATGCAAAAATTGCTGGAATTACTCCAGCTTGATTAATTTTAAGAGGCAAATGAGATGACTGACCACCATAAAGTTTGTTACCGACCTGCCTCTTAGCATAGTTAATAGTGATTCTTCTCTGAGCTCTTTCAATGAAAACCACTATCGCAGTGACAAGCACTACTGCAGCAATCAAGAAAAACACCAATGGAATTGAATAAGCNCCTGTTCTAGCAAGTTCTAAGGTGTTTCCAAGAGCGCTCGGTAGTCCAGCAACAATTCCAGCAAAAATAATCATGGAAATACCATTTCCTATTCCACGAGATGTAATCTGGGTTCCGAGCCATACTAGGAACATTGTTCCAGTAACCAATGTCAGCATAGCAGTAATACGAAACATAAAACCAGGATCAAGAACTAGGCCAGGTTGCGCTTCCAGTGCCACAGAAATACCAAGTGATTGAAATGCTGCGAGCACTAATGTACCTTGAATTGTATATTTGGCAATTTTTTCTTGTCCACTTTTTCCTTCTTTTTTTAATTCTTTTAAAGCGGGGGACATTGCTTGCAGAAGATTCATAATGATTGAAGCTGAAATATAAGGCATTATTCCTAAAGCAAATACAGTAAACCTACTTAGAGCTCCGCCAGAAAACATATTAAACATGCCTAAAATGCCGCCACTTTGACTGTCAAATAATTTCTTTAATTCTAGAGGATCAATCCCTGGAACAGGGATATGTGCGCCAAGACGAAAAACAATAAGAGCACCTAATAGGAATAAAATTCTACTCTTTAACTCTGACATACCGCTAAAATTTAAAGGATTTTGTGCCATTATCTTAGGATTCTATTTTCCCACCGGCAGCCTCAATCGCTTCTTTAGCTCCCTTAGTAACACCTAGGCCAGAAATGGTGTATTTATTTTTAACTTCACCGGATAAAAATATTTTTACTGACAAAGCTAACTCAGAAACAAGATTTTCTTTTTTAAGAGTTAATAAATCAATTTTTCCAGCAGGAAGTTTATTTAACTCGGATGTTCTGATTTGGTCCTTGTAATCTTTTTGCAATGATTTGAAACCTCTCTTTGGGAGCCTTCTTTGAATTGGCATTTGACCACCTTCAAAACCTACAGCCACAGAACCGCCCGCTCTAGATTTTTGGCCCTTATGACCACGGCCTGCGGTTTTACCAAACCCAGATCCTATACCTCTTCCAACCCTTTTAGCTGATGGATTTGATCCTTCTGATGGTTTAAGTGTATTAAGTTTCATATTAATTCTCTACTCTTAATAAATAATTAACTGAATTAATCATGCCTCTTACTTCCGGGCTATCAACTAATTCAACAGTATGATTGATTTTTCTCAAGCCTAAACCTTTGATGGTTGCAGTGTGTTTTTTACCTGCCCCAATAGTACTTTTTACTTGCGTTACTTTGATTGTTTTATCCTTAGCCATTTTAATCAACCTCTAATTTCTTCAACTGTTTTTCCGCGTTTAGCTGCAATCTCAGATGGTGTATTCATATTTGCTAAACCATTAAGTGTTGCTCGAACAATATTGTATGGGTTTGATGATCCAAAGCTTTTAGCAGTAACGTTATGCATTCCCATCACTTCAAAAATTGCTCGCATCGCCCCACCCGCAATTATTCCTGTACCTTCAGTAGCTGGTTGAATCAAAACTTTTGCAGCACCATGTTTACCAATAACCGCATGCTGAAGAGTGCCAGTTTTAGTAAGATTAACCTTTAACATACCTCTTTTAGCTTCTTCCATTGCTTTTTGCACTGCTAATGGAACCTCACGAGCTTTACCCTTACCCATTCCGATTGATCCATCACCATCACCAACAACCGTTAATGCGGCAAAACTCATAATACGACCACCTTTAACAACCTTGGTGACACGATTAACTGTGATCATCTTTTCTTTAAGACCGTCTGTTTGTTGTTGTAATCCTTGATCTTGAGCCATAGTTTATTTCCTAATATTTTAGAATTTAAGTCCGTTTTCTCTAGCTGCATCAGCTAGAGCCTTTATTCTTCCGTGATATCTGTATCCGGAGCGATCAAAAGCAACATCTTCAATGCCTGCTTTTTTAGCTTTCTCAGCAATTCTTTTTCCTATCTCAGCTGCAGCAGCAATGTCACTTGTCTTTTTTAGTTTTTTTCTCATATCCGCTTCAACTGTAGACGCGCTAGCAAGGACCTTATTGGTTGCTCCATCTATAACTTGCGCATAAATGTTCAAGTTAGACCGATAAACGGTCAATCTTGTACGACCTAATTCTGCAATCTTAGCTCTAGTCTTTCTTGATCTTCTGATTCTTGATTGTTCTTTATTAACCATAATTAATCCTTATTGTTTCTTAGCTTCTTTCATAACAACATGCTCATCAGCATAACGGACACCTTTGCCTTTATATGGCTCTGGTGGTCTATAGCGTCTAATCTCAGCAGCAACTTGACCAACAACTTGCTTGTTAGGACCCTTGATAACAAGTTCTGTTGGAGATGCTGCCTGAGCAGTTATGCCTTCAGGAAGGTCATGAATGATTTGATGCGAGAAACCTAAATCCAAGTTGACTTTATTGCCTTGGACTTGAGCTTTGTATCCAACACCGATTAATGTAAGTTTCTTTTCAAATCCGGCTGATACCCCAGTTACCATGTTATTCACTAATGATCTCAAAGTTCCTGACATTGATTTAGCAAATTTTGATTCATTATTAACTTGAAATGTCAGGACATTGTCTTCTTTGTTAATTTTCACATCACCTGTTAATGACTGACTTAATTCTCCTAATGGACCTTTAACAAGAACATTATCTTGAGATATAACAACCTCAACCTTTTCCGGAATATTGACTGGCGAATTAGCTATTCTTGACATATTATTCTCCTTATGAAACGTAGCAGAGAATCTCGCCACCGATACCGGCAGATCTTGCTTTAATATCTGTCATTACGCCTTTAGAGGTAGTTACAATAGCAACACCCAAACCATTCATTACTTTAGGAAGGTTTTCGGCCCCTTTATAAATTCTCAAACCAGGTTTACTAATTCTCTCTATTTTTTCAATCACTGGTCGTCCAGCATAATATTTCAACTCAACGGTCAATGTTGGTTTGCCATTATTTTCACTGGTACTGAAGTCTTCAATATAACCTTCATCCTTAAGAACTTCGGCAATAGACTTTTTTAATTTTGATGCTGGCATAGAAACATGAACTTTATTAGTCATTTGTCCGTTCCTAATTCTTGTCAACATATCTGCTATAGGGTCATGCATACTCATAATGTTCTCCTACCAACTCGCTTTAATGACGCCAGGAACTTCTCCCGCCATCATTAAATCTCTAAGTTTTCCACGTGCGATTCCAAACTTTCTAAAAGTGCCGCGTGGTCTACCAGTTAAAGCACATCTATTTCTCAATCTTACTGGGCTAGAATTTTTTGGTAGTGATGCCAATTTAGCTCGAGCCTCAATTTTTTGCTCGATAGTAGATTTTGAGCTTTTAATAATTTCATTTAATTCAGCGCGTTTAGTCTTAAATTTATCAACCATCTTGCGGCGCTTGATTTCACGTTCTGTCATACATTTTTTAGCCATATTCGTGTTACCCTCTAAATGGAAAACTAAATGCTGACAATAAACCCTTGGCTTCATCGTCAGTTTTAGCTGAAGTTGTTATAGTAATATTCATTCCTCTCAACGCATCGATTTTGTCATATTCAATTTCAGGAAAGATGATTTGTTCTTTGATACCCATGTTGTAATTGCCTCTTCCATCAAAAGATTTAGCAGAAATTCCTCTAAAGTCTCTAATTCGTGGAATTGCTATTGAAATAAGGCGATCTAAAAATGTATACATGTTATTTTTACGGAGTGTTACCTTGCAACCCACAGGATAATCATCACGGATCTTAAAACCAGCAATTGATTTTTTTGCTTTAGTAACTAAAGGTTTTTGACCAGCAATTTTTTCTAAATCACTAACCGCATTTTCCATTACTTTTTTGTCAGCAACAGCTTCGCCTACACCCATGTTAAGTGTAATTTTTTCAATCCTAGGAACTTCCATTACTGATTTGTAATTAAATTGATCCATTAATTGCTTAACAACTGTTTCTTCATAATATTTTTTTAAACGAGCCATATCTTATCCTTAAACGTCAATCGCTTCATCGTTTGATTTAAATACCCTGATCTTCTTCCCATCCTTCAGAGTTTTAAAAACAACCTTATCGGCCTTGTTAGTCTTGCTATTGAGAATAGCCACGTTAGAGATGTCGAGTGGACGTTCTTGACTAACAATACCACCTTGAACACCTAGATTTGGATTGGGAGAAACATGTTTTTTTACCATGTTGATACCTTCTACCAAAACCTTGCCATTCGCAAGAATTGAAGAAACAATACCATCTTTCCCTTTATCTTTACCTGTATTAATGAACACTTTGTCGCCTTTACGAATCTTATTCACTGTTTACTCCTTATATAACTTCCGGTGCTAATGAAACAATTTTCATAAACTTTTCTGTTCTTAGTTCTCTTGTAACAGGACCGAAAATACGTGTGCCAATAGGCTCTAATTTGTTGTTTAATAAAACAGCTGCATTACCATCGAATTTAATTAAGGAGCCATCAGGTCTTCTTACACCTTTGGCTGTACGAACAACAACTGCATCGTAGACTTCACCCTTTTTAACTCTTCCTCGAGGCATAGCTTCTTTGACACTGACTTTAATAATGTCTCCAACGCTAGCATAACGGCGTTTTGAACCACCAAGAACCTTAATGCACTGAACGGAACGTGCACCAGTGTTATCGGCAACCTCTAATTTTGATTGCATTTGTATCATGAAATATTCTCCAACTTAATCCGCTATTTCAACCCAGTTTAACTAACTGCTTTTACGGTCAGTATTGGGGTGCTAGCATGCACCACTTAAAAAAAGACGCAAATTTTATAATATTTGCTTGTAAAAAACAAGTATTAATTAATCTGCGGCGCTTTTGATAAAACTTTTGTAACTACCCATGTTTTCGTTTTTGACATTGGTTTGGATTCAGCAATTTCTACTAAATCTCCTTCACCAATTTCATTTTTTTCATCATGAGCATGAAATTTATTAGACAGTTTAATCACTTTACCAACCACCGGATGCTTTACTGTTCTCTCAACTAGTACGGTGACAGTCTTGTCCATTTTGTTACTCAGAACCTTACCTTGCATAGTTCTAACATTTTTTTGAGCTTCAACCATTATTTAGCCTCCACTTTTTCAGCCATTACATGTTTAATACGAGTAATATCTTTTTTAATTTTAGATATTTGATCAGTTTTATTTGACTGCTGCATTGTTAATTGCATTTTTGCGTTAAATTGTGCTTTTCTCAATTCAATTAACTCTTTACCCAGATCTTCAACAGATTTTTTTCTTAATTCAACAGCTTTCATTCAACTAACCTCCAATGTGTCTTGTTATAAATGTTGTTTGCACTGGAAGTTTAGCAGCTGCAAGCCTAAAGGCCTCTCTCGCTAATTCTTCAGGTACACCATCCATTTCATACAACATTTTTCCAGGTTTGATTTCAGCAACATAATACTCAACGCTGCCTTTACCTTTACCCATTCGAACCTCAGCAGGTTTTTTTGAAATCGGCTTATCTGGGAACATACGTATCCATACGCGGCCGCCCCTCTTGATATGTCTCGTCATCACTCTTCGAGCCGCCTCAATCTGACGAGCTGTAATTCGTCCGCGAGTAACCGCTTTCAGACCGAATTCACCAAAACTGACTTTATTACCAGTAGTTGCTATTCCAGTATTTCTGCCTTTATGTTGTTTTCTAAATTTTTGTTTTGCAGGTTGTAACATAATTAAGCCTCGTTATTCTCTTTGCTTGAATCTTCATTTGAAGACTCTGTGGTGTCAGCTTTATCTGTGACTACAGGTTCCTCTTTTACTTCCGTTTTCTTTGTCGCAGCTTTTACTGTTGTTTTCTTTGTCGCAGCTTTTACTGTTGTTTTCTTTGTTGCAGGTTTAGCTGCTTTTTTTGCTGGTTTATTGTCATCTGCCGGTAAATCACTAACACGATCTTTTGCAATCGGCGATGAAACTTTATCGTCTTGAAACACTTCACCTTTATAAATCCAAACTTTAATCCCAATAATTCCATATTGTGTTTGAGCTCTAGCTACACCATAATCAATATCCGCTCTCAATGTATGAAGTGGTACTCTTCCTTCGCGATACCATTCTGATCTAGCAATTTCGATACCATTTAGTCTTCCAGAACTCATGATTTTTATACCCTGNGCACCAAGTCTCATAGCATTTTGCATCGCTCTTTTCATAGCTCTTCTNAANTGCACACGTTTTTCAAGTTGTTGAGCAATNCTCTGAGCAATTAAAGTAGCATCGATTTCAGGTTTTCTAACTTCTTCAATGTTAAGTTGAACAGGAATTCCCATTAATCCTTGAAGGTCTGAACGAAGGTTCTCAATATCCTCACCTTTTTTACCAATAACAATACCTGGTCTGGCAGTCATGATTGTTACTTTCGCATTTTTTGCTGGACGCTCAATGATAATTTTACTCACCGCGGCATTAGCTAGCTTTTTATTTAAAAATTCTCTTACTTTAATATCATTGTTTAAAAATACAGGGAAATTTTTAGTGCTAGTAAACCATTTAGACGACCAGTTCTTTTGAACACCTAAACGAAAACCAATTGGATTAATTTTTTGACCCATAATTCTCTCTTAACTTCCTACTGTCACTTTAATGTGACATGTTGGTTTAATAATTCTTCCAGCACGGCCTTTAGCGCGGGCTCGAATCCTTTTAAAAACCATACCTTTATCAACAGTGATGGTTTTAACTTTTAATTCGTCGATATCAGCGCCATTATTATTTTCGGCGTTGGCGATAGCAGATTCGACAACTTTCTTGATAATTTCAGCGCCTTTTTTTGGGCTAAAAGTCAGAATGTTTAAAGCATTATCAACTTTTTTTCCTCGGACCTGATCAGCAACAAGGCGGGCTTTCTGAGGAGAAATTCTCACACCTCTTAAGATTGCAGAAACTTCATTTGTAGCCATAATTATTTCGCCTTCCTGTCGCCGGAGTGACCTTTAAAAGTTCTTGTTGCAGCAAATTCACCTAGTTTATGTCCAACCATGTTTTCCGTGATTAATACTGGAACATGTTGTCTACCGTTGTGAACTGCAATGGTTAAACCGATAAAGCTAGGTAAAATCATTGATCTTCTTGACCAAGTCTTAATTGGTTTTCTATCTCTCGTTTCTTGAGCAACATCTACTTTCTTGGATAGATGCGCATCAACAAAAGGTCCTTTTTTAATTGATCTTGACATAATTAATTACCTCTTATTAGCCGGTCTGCGGCTAACTCTCATGTTATCAGTACGTTTGTTATTTCTAGTTCTGTATCCCTTCGTTGGAACACCCCATGGACTTACTGGATGACGTCCACCAGAAGTTCGTCCTTCACCACCGCCATGTGGGTGATCAACTGGGTTCATCACAACACCTCGAACAGTCGGTCTCACGCCTCTCCATCGAACAGCGCCAGCTTTTCCAAGTTTTCTTAATGAGTGTTCATCGTTTCCTACTTCACCAATTGTTGCAATACAATTAATGTGGACTTTTCTCACTTCACCCGATCTTAAACGAAGCTGAGCATATTCACCCTCTCTAGCTAAAAGCTGAACAGATGTTCCGGCTGATCGAGCAATTTGAGCACCCTTACCCGGTTTAAGCTCGACGCAATGAATAGTTGTACCTACAGGGATATTCTTAATTGGCATCGCGTTACCGGTTTTAATTGGAGCAACTTGACCAGTTAATATTTCTGTTCCAACATCAAGACCACGAGGAGCAACAATGTATCGTCTTTCTCCATCGGCATAGCACAAAAGAGCTAAGCGTGAACTTCTGTTAGGATCGTATTCAATACGTTCAACTTTGGCAGGAATGTCATGCTTGTTACGCTTAAAATCAACAATACGGATGTGGTGTTTATGGCCACCTCCACGATGACGAACAGTTATTCGACCGTTATTATTTCTTCCAGACTTTTGAATTTTCTTTTCAAGCAGAGGAGCATGTGGTTTACCTTTATGTAAACCATCAGTCACTACTTTTTGTAATCCTCTTTGTCCTGGCGTTGTAGGTTTAACTTTTAAAATAGACATATTCGTTAATCTCCAACAAAGTTAATTTCTTGACCAGGCTTAAGTGATACGTAAGCTTTTTTCCAGTCAGCGCGTTTACCAAAATTGTTACCACGTCTTTTAGTTTTACCCTTCATATTAAGAAGATTAACTGCAGTAACTTCAACTTTAAACATTAATTCAACTGCTTCTTTCACTTGATCCTTGGTTGCTGATTTTCTTACTTTAAACGCTACTTGGTTAAATTTATCAGCCACATAAGTTGCTTTTTCAGTGATTTGTGGAGCAACAATTGCATTAAGTGTTTGGCTGTTTTTAATAGTTAGTTCACTCATGCAAACATCTCCTCAATAGTTTTAAGTGCTTGCTCAGTCACGATTACTTTTGAGAAATGAACAAGACTTACAGGATCGATATATCTAGCTTCCACAACAAGAGCTGTCGGAATGTTTCTTGATGATAAATATAAATTTTCATCAAACTCATTCGTGATTACTAAAACATTGTTTTCAATATTAAAGTTTTTAATTAGCTCGTTGAAAGACTTAGTTTTTGGCTTATCCACTTTGAATTCCTCAACTACCGTAAGACGATCTTGGCGAACCAATTCAGAAAAGATAGATTTCATTCCTGCACGATAAGCTTTTTTATTTACTTTCTTAGAATAATTTTCATCAGGGCGATTTGGGAATGCACGGCCACCAGATCTCCAAATAGGGCTAGAAGTCATACCTGCACGAGCATTACCTGTTCCCTTTTGTCTAAAAGGTTTTCTTGTGCTGTGTTTAACTTCAGCTCTTGTTTTTTGAGCTCGGGTTGCTACACGAGCATTCGCCATATAAGACACTACTAATTGATGAACTAATGATTCTTTAAAATCAGCAGCAAAAATAGCATCGGATGCCTTAACTTTTTTTGTAGATGCCTTACCTTTGTTATCGACTAATTTAATATCCATTATTTAGTCTCCTTTGCTTTTACTGCAGGCTTGATTGTTACATTAGAACCAGCAGAGCCAGGGACTGCACCCTTAATCATAATCAGATTTCTATTTTCATCTACTCTAATCACTTCAAGATTTTGCGTTGTTCTCGTAACTGCACCCAAATGCCCAGCCATTTTCTTACCTTTGAAAACCCGGCCTGGATCTTGACACATACCTGTTGAACCTGGAGCATTGTGTGAAATTGAGTTACCGTGTGTTGCTCGCTGCGAGCGAAAGTGATGGCGTTTAATTCCGCCCTGGAAACCCTTACCAATTGTAGTACCGGTAATGTCCACTTTTTGGCCGGCCTCAAAAATTGAGACTTTTAATTCGCCGCCTAGTTGGAAGTTATTTAAATCATCACCAGTAACTCTGAATTCTTTGAGTCCGTCAATCGAATCAACACCAGCCTTAGCTAAGTGTCCTTTAATTGACTTATTTAATTTTGAAGATTTTGAATTGCCATAGGACACTTGAAGTCCATTATAGCCATTATCATCAATTTTTTTGATCTGTGTCACTTTGTTAGGAACAACCTCAAGTACTGTGACAGGAACACTGTTTCCGTCCTCAGTAAATAAGCGAGTCATCCCCACTTTGCGACCAACAAGCCCTAAGCTCATGATCTTTTCCTTTATCTTATTATTATTAAAAAAACTAATTACAATTGATTAGTTTCTGCTTTATTACAATTAAGAGCGTGAATTATACAGAACTCTTAAAATATTACAACTTGATTTCAACATCCACACCTGCAGCCAGTTCTAATTTCATTAGAGCGTCTACAGTTTTATCAGTTGGATCTAGAATGTCCATTAATCTTAAATGAGTGCGGATTTCAAACTGATCTCTTGATTTTTTATTTACGTGCGGTGAACGAAGTAAATCATATCTCTCTTTTTTGGTAGGTAAAGGAATAGGTCCTTTAACAATAGCTCCAGTACGTTTTGCTGTATCAACAATTTCCTGAGCTGATTGATCAATTAACTTATAATCAAAAGCCTTTAATCTAATTCTAATTTTTTGGTTTTGCATTTCCATTTACCTTTCAAAGAACGAACGCCCCACAAAAAGTGAGGCGCTTTTTAATTTTTATTTTTTACTCAACAATCTTTGCAACAACACCCGCACCAACGGTACGGCCACCTTCACGGATAGCGAAGCGTAAGCCTTCTTCCATCGCGATCGGAGCAATTAATGTTGCTGTAATCGATACGTTATCGCCTGGCATTACCATTTCTGTACCTTCTGGTAACTCCACTGCGCCTGTTACGTCTGTTGTTCTAAAATAGAACTGCGGACGATATCCATTGAAGAATGGAGTGTGTCGACCGCCTTCATCTTTACTTAAGCAGTAAATTTCAGCAGTAAATTTCGTGTGTGGTGTAATTGAACCTGGTTTCGCAAGCACTTGGCCACGTTCAACATCTTCACGTTTTGTACCTCTTAAAAGTACACCCACGTTGTCGCCTGCTTGACCTTCATCAAGTAACTTACGGAACATTTCTACACCAGTACAAACTGTTTTTTCAGTTGCTTTAATACCAACGATTTCAATCTCTTCGTTAACTTTAACAATGCCACGCTCTATACGACCAGTCACCACAGTGCCTCGACCAGAGATAGAGAACACGTCCTCTACTGGCATCAAGAAGGTACCATCCACTGCACGTTCTGGAGTTGGGATGTAAGAGTCAAGTGCATCTGCAAGTTTAAGAATTGCAGGCTCACCAATCTCAGATTGGTCACCTTCAAGAGCTTTAAGAGCAGAACCCATAACAATTGGAGTGTCATCACCTGGGAATTCGTATTTATTTAATAAGTCACGAACTTCCATTTCGACTAATTCGAGTAATTCTTTGTCATCCACCATATCAGCTTTGTTAAGGAATACAACGATGTATGGCACACCCACTTGGCGTGATAAAAGGATGTGTTCACGAGTTTGCGGCATTGGGCCGTCAGCTGCAGAACATACAAGAATCGCACCATCCATTTGAGCAGCGCCGGTAATCATGTTTTTCACATAATCCGCGTGGCCTGGGCAATCAACGTGAGCATAGTGGCGTGATTCAGTTTCGTATTCAACGTGTGCAGTATTAATCGTAATACCACGAGCTCTTTCTTCAGGAGCTGAATCAATCGCTGCATAATCTTTAGCTTCACCACCGAACTTCTTAGTCAGAATCGTTGTGATTGCAGCTGTTAATGTTGTTTTACCATGGTCCACGTGGCCAATTGTGCCGACGTTGACATGGGGTTTGGTACGCTCAAATTTACCTTTAGCCATAATATATTCCTTAAAAAATTACTCTTTACGTTAACAAAATCCTGGTGCCCATGGCGGGAATCGGACCCGCGACCTCTCCCTTACCAAGGGAGTGCTCTACCACTGAGCCACATGGGCGATTCCTTTAATTCTGGAGCGGGCGATGGGAATCGAACCCACGAGATCAGTTTGGAAAACTGAGGTTTTACCATTAAACTACGCCCGCTTTATCCTCCGAATACCCACGTAAAATCTGTTTTACAGAATTAAATGGTGGAGGGGGTAGGATTCGAACCTACGTACTCAGAGAGAACGGATTTACAGTCCGTCGCCTTTAACCACTCGGCCACCCCTCCCAACCGAACCCGAAATTATCCATTTAAATTATTGAAATGTCAAACAAAAATAAGGGTTTAAGAAGAATTTTTTATATTTTGTAGCAAAGCTGTGATTGTATATAAATGGTGCCGGATGTCGGATTCGAACTGACGACCTTCGCATTACAAGTGCGCTGCTCTACCAACTGAGCTAATCCGGCATTTGAAAGAACGATACTATAACAATTTTTTTATAAAAATTGAACAAAAATTTACTTGATTACTTTTAAATGGGAATTTTTATATGAGTTTTGTTTCGAGCTTTCATTGTTCGTGTTGACCTCAAAGAGAAGTCCATCCCCATCTTCTTTTGAAAATATTGCAGTTATTTCAATGTAATCAATGGATAAGTATTCTTCTATCCCATTAAATCTTGCTTTAAAAGATATATCATTCTCATTAAAAGAAAGTCCATTTGTTGCAGAAGCTGAAATGTTTAATGTTATTTCAGCTTCATTAATAAATTGAATTGGCACAACAGATTTACCATTTAGCCTGACGGTTAAGAATGGTGTTGTATTTTCGTTTAAACACCAATCATATATAGCCTTTATAAGATAAGGTTTCTTTTTATCCATGTAAAATTGGATCTTAAAATGAATTATCTCATTGCTTTTTCAGCAGGTGTCATCGCCTCATCAAATAATGGACGACTAAATAATGAATCAGCATATTTCATTAATGGTTTAGCACTTGCGGGAAGTTTTATACCATAGTGGTCTAATCTCCAAAGTAATGGGGCCATTGCAACATCTAGCATTGAATATTCATCATATAAAAGATAAGGCTGCTTATTTAAAATCGGAACTAGCTGAAGTAGTCCTTCAGTGATAGTTTTAAGCGCTTTATTTTTTTTTGCAGTATCAGTTCCCTCCACATCCATCATGTGAATAAAGAGTTGGTTTTCAAAATCTTTCAAAAAAAGTCTTGCACGAGCTCGCATAATTGGATCAGGAGGCATCAACTGAGGATGAGGAAATCTCTCATCAATGTATTCATTAATGATATTAGGATCTGTTAGCACTAAGTTACGCTCTATTAATACTGGAGAATCAACATATGGACTTAATGTTGTCAGCTCTTCTGGCTTATTATCCATGTCAACATCGATTACCTCGAAGTCCATGCCTTTTTCGAACAATACAATCCTGCATCTGTGACTTAGAGGATCAGTGGAATGTGAATAAAGTTTCATCATAATTATTTAACGTCTTTCCAAAATTCTTTTTTTAAATTAATTACTAAAATCAGTAGGATTAAGAGAAAACCTATGACGTAGTAACCTATTTTATGTCGTACTAGTTTTGCTGGCTCTGACATAAAAACCATATAGTTCGTTGTATCCAATACGAACTGATCGTATTCCTCAGTTGACAATAAACCGGGCTTGTTTAATTTTAGTTTGTTGTCTTCTAAGTTCTGAATACCTTGAAGCTCCCATAACACATGAGGCATTGCTGCATTTGGATACACCAAGTTATTCCATCCAAGCTCTCTTGAATCATCTACATAGAAAGTTCGCAAGTAGCTATAGATCCAATCTTTACCTCGAGATCTTGCTGTTACAGTTAAATTAGGAGGGTTAGCTCCAAACCATTTTTTAGCCTCCGAGCTATCCATGTTAATATCCATTAACTCACCCGTTTTATCTGCAGTGAATAGCAAGTTCTCTTTAATAACATCATCGCTCAGGCCAATATCAGCCAACCTGTTGTATCTCATGTAATTAGCGCTGTGACAATTTAAACAATAATTAATGAAATTCCTTGCTCCTCTCTGAAGCGACTGTTCGTCATCTAGATTAATTTTTGCTTTATCTAAATGATAGGAGCTATCAGCCGAAAGAGTCACGCTAGAGTGAAAACTTACCAAAAGGCTAATTAAAATTGCTATAAATTTTTTCATTTGTTTGTCACTCTCTTCGGAACCGGTTTTGTCTTATCTTTCTTGCTATACCAAGGCATTAAAATAAAGAAAGCAAAATAGATGACGGTAAAAATCCTAGCAACAAATGTTGCCCAATCTAAACCCCCAAGAAGTGGAATAAATTTCGGCATTTGTCCCCATACATTTGATGGGACAGTCCCAAGATAACCAAGGACTAAAAAGCTAATTACAAAAGCAATAATCCACTTTTTATATAAGCTTCCCTTATACCTGATGGACTTAACTTTGCTTTTATCCAACCATGGAACTAAAAAAAGAATTAATACCGCTAAACCCATCGCAGCGACTCCAGGGAATTGGCTATTCAAAATAGGAGGAACGGCACGTAAAATTGAATAAAATGGAGTGAAGTACCATACAGGAGCTATGTGAGCTGGAGTCACAAGTGGATCTGCTGGAACAAAATTATTATGTTCTAAAAAGTATCCCCCAACCTCAGGCATGAAAAAAATAATAGAGGCAAATACAATCAAAAACACAGTAAGGCCAATTAAATCTTTAACCGTATAGTAAGGGTGAAATGGGATTCCATCTAGTGGAATACCAGTTTTCTTATCTTTATTTTCTTTGATTTCAATACCATCAGGATTATTAGAACCTACTGAATGTAACGCAGCCAGATGAAGAAAAATAAGGCCAGCTAGTGCAAGGGGGAGTGCGATCACATGAAAAGCAAAAAATCTATTGAGTGTTGCATCTGAGACGAGGTAATCGCCCCTAACCCATTCTGCTAAATCTGGACCAATAAAAGGAACGGTGGCAAATAGATTAACAATGACCTGAGCTCCCCAATAAGACATCTGACCCCATGGGAGTAAATATCCGAAAAAAGCCTCTGCCATGAGTAATAGAAATATTAGCACTCCAAATATCCATAACAATTCTCTAGGCTGTTTGTATGATCCATAAATAAGAGCTCTGAACATGTGCATATAAATGACAACAAAAAATAATGACGCCCCTGTTGAGTGCATATACCGAATCACCCAACCAAACGACACATCTCTCATAATGTATTCCACCGAAGCAAATGCATGAAGCGCATCTGGCTTATAGTGCATGGTGAGAAAAATTCCTGTCAAAATTTGCAGAACAAATAAGACAATAGCTAAAGCTCCAAAAAAATAAAGAAAATTAAAATTTTTTGGAGCGTAGTACTGAGTCAAGTGATTTTTAATAAAAGATGAGACAGGAAGTCTCTGATCAACCCAGCTCATAAATCCATTATTTTTTTGCATTATGCTTCATCCTTTGAGTCTTCGCCAATCAAAATAGTACTTTCATTAATATATTTATGAGGAGGAACTACTAAATTTGTCGGCGCAGGAGAGCCCTTATACACTCTTCCAGCAAGATCAAATTTTGACCCATGACATGGGCAGAAAAAGCCACCAGACCAATCATCCCCCATATCTCCTTTTGGCTCTATTTTGGCCGATGGTGAACAGCCAAGATGTGTGCATATGCCAACCACAACTAACATATCAGACTTAATCGAACGTGTTGGGTTTTGACAATACTTAGGTTGTTGTGAGGTGACCTTAAGATCTGGGTCTGCCAGGTTTTTATCTAACTGGGGAAGTGCTTTAATCATCTCATCAGTTCTATTTAATACCCAAACAGGCTGTCCCCTCCACTCCGTGGTAATTAACTCACCTTTTTTAATTTTTGAGGTATCAATCTCCACAGAAGCTCCAGCAGCCTTAGCCTTCTCACTTGGAGACATACTTGAAAGAAAGGGAATTCCAGCTGCCGCTACCCCAAGTCCACCAG